>Ga0208566_1000180_pt1 | contig 45703 bp, 30 predicted proteins | sample PL_2010_150m_FD_184159 | JGI IMG/M metagenome (GOLD analysis project Ga0208566, IMG submission 184159) | Freshwater microbial communities from Powell Lake, British Columbia, Canada to study Microbial Dark Matter (Phase II) - PL_2010_150m... | ecosystem: Environmental > Aquatic > Freshwater >...
CGCGGTGAAAACTCAAACTCCCGCTCCAACCTCCCCACAAACTCATGCTCTCGTGTCTTCTTCCTCAGTCGGTTGAACTCCGCTTGTCGATATACCGACCTCCAACGTCCGCTTGTTTCCATCTGTCCTCCTTTGCGTTACTTCTTGCTCTGGAGTTGAAGGTAGTTCCCCTCAACTCCAGATGCAAAAAAGTGGGAGGACAAATGTCCTTATTTCAAGAAGACCATCTTCTTCGTCTGAACATTGTCACCGGTTTGAAGTCGATACAGATACACCCCGGTCGCATAGCCCGAGCCATCCCACCGCGTAACATACGATCCGGGCTTTTGGAATTCGTTGACGAGTGAAGCGACTTCTCTCCCTAGGACATCAAAGACTCTGAGCTTCACGAGGCTATTAGCTGATAGCTGATAGCTAATAGCAGTACTTGGATTGAACGGATTGGGGTAGTTCTGCTCAAGTCTGAACAGAGCAGGTAAGTACGGCGTCTGTTCAACGCCGGTGACAGGGCCGGGATATTTCAGCCTGAGATTATCCACATAGATAGTCCCTGAAGTTGACTGTCCTTGAATATTGTCGCCCGCAAGCTGAATCTCTATTCTCCTGAGAGTCAGGGGAGGAATCGCATCGTAAGTGCCCGACAGAGAAGCTAACCCTGTCATGGGAGCGTTTATGAAATCGAAAGCCTGGGTGTTGTTCAGATATTTCCCGCCGAAAGCGCGGAAGATTCGTGAGTCCGCATCCGAAAGACGATAGAAGAGTCTATGCCTGCGTCCGTCGGATCGAGCATCGAGATAGATAGAATCGGGAATTCCGTAGACAAGAACGTCTTTGTTCAGGTACACCATATAAGGCGATTTTAAAGGATCATAGGTGAATTTGTAGTCTATCTTGAAGGATGCGCTGCCCGCAGACGCCTGATCAGCAGCAAGTGTAACGGAAAGTGAATCCAGGTTTACTCCCTCAAATGTCCATCCGCTCAAACTCTCAAGCCGATCAAGACTGACCAAACCGCTCGCGACTTCAACCCTTACAACACTTGTGTCGCTGTAACCGCTGCATGTGGCAATAATCTTTGTGGTGCCGCTCTTCTTTCCAGTGAATGTGCCCGTTGAATCAACAGTCCCTACCGAACGATCCGTCGAAGTGAATGCGAACTTCGTTATCGGCACATCATGCCTTACCGCATCTGCATCATACATATCGACGCTCAACTTGAGAGTTCGTAAGGTGTCTGTCACAGCAAGTTTCGGCCTTACGATGAAGTACTTGAAGTCATAGGTCTTCACGAAACATGAAGTCGTCGCGCCATTGAACTTCGCATACACATATCCGCTGTCAGGATGGTCCGAAGGAGTAAATACACCGGATGATGTTATCGCACCAATCCTTGAGTCGCATGTATACTGTATCATTGATTGAGGCAAGATGATCCTGTTCCCCGATCTGTCAACCACCGTCGCCAGAAACGTATAGTTGTCATAGCGAAAGAGCTTCAGTGATGTTGCGGAGAGCCCCATCGAAGTCAGATCCTGCGGCGCAGAAGAGGAAAGAACCATGAGTGAATAGAGGAAATTCGAGCTGAACACACGAAGGCTATCTTCGTTGCCGCCATGACCCATCTGAGGAAAGAAAGCTCCCTGGTTATATATTCCGAGCTGTAATGCAATCCTGGAAATAGCTACACCACCGAACATTTTGATGTTAAAATCACCGGATACTCCGCTATCCGCTGGTACGACAGTATCCAGCAAACCGTGAAAATTAGCAACAGGAACTTCGTCCGCATCAATCCATTTTGGATCTATGATTGCGCCACAATAGTTGATGATGCCTTTGATGGCAGATGAAAATCCCGGATTCCCGCTTGTTCCTTCAATATCTCCCCATTTCGCCTGATTCACATCCGGCGGGATTTCGTCCTGATCCCAGTATGCATAATGCACCGCGACCATTGAGCCTGCTGATGAACCTTCGAGAAAGATCTGTGAAGTGTCAATTCTATATTGGGCAGCCTTTGAACGGAAGAAACGAACGGCAGCTTTGGTATCCTGAACTCCTCGCAACAAGGCTTCAAGTATTGTCCTGACGCCCTTCGGAGATTCAATGCCAAGTCTATAGTCTATGGTCACTGCGACGTATCCGCGTTTTGCGAAGTCAGTACAGAACGCGTCCATACCGCTCCTGTCGCCGCTGATCAGGCTTCCACCGTGTATCAATATGACGAGTGGCCTCGATCGAACGGTGTCATTTGCCGGCTCATAAAGATCCAAATACAGAGGATCATTCGACCCACTAACACTGAGATTTCCGCCGAACTGTATGTTCTTCGTAACTGTGGCAGAAGGAAAAACGATATCCCTGTAAAGCGTTCCCGCATAAGTACCCTGTACGGAAATGAGAACAAACGTGATCGCGATTAATTTGACGGAGAAGCCATGAAATGATTTCATCGAATTATCCCCTTTCATCCAGCGGTTGACGTTTTTCGCACCCGCTTATGGAATCACCAGCAGATCATAGAGTACAGCGCCACCAGAGCCTTTGACTCGTTGAACTCGGCGCTCGAAGCTGCGGGAACCGGAATCTATGATTGATACAAATCTGCGATTTCGGGGAGCGAATGTCAAATCGCGAATGAATGCTGGGAAGACCCCCCTCTCCCTCCCCCCTGCAAGTCATTTGACTCTTCCTCTCCATATCGTTACACTAGGGCACGGTGCTAAGAGTCAATAGATTATGACGATTTACTTGGCCTTTTTGAGAAGAATGAAATCGAGTATCGGACTAGTGACTACAATCCTCAAATCACACGAAAATCATTGACGCCTATGACCCGTCAACAACAGAGACCTGGTGTTCTGACCGCACTCGTCATTCTCTTCCTCCTATTGTCCGCTCAACGCGATGCCGCAGCAAGGCAACAGTACCTTGTTGTCAATATCATACCGGGCGAACGATACGAAGAGGTATTTGAACAGGTTCGGAAGCTTCAGAGCCCGAAGAGCACAGCCGGTGTTCGCCTGGGGATCGGTGCGATCTTCTCCTACCTGAATGAGTCCAGGGACCAATGCAAGTCCCGGGTCCTCGAATTCCTCTCTCTTGCGGAACGGTACGACATTCCGGTCATCGTCCAGCTTGACGGCGAACAATGGTGGGAAGCGCGCCCCGACCTCTGGAACTGGTGGGATCGTGGACGTGATGGCTACGACCCCAGAAACCGGGGAAACGTGGAATGGACGGGCTGGGATTCTGCATATGCGATGAAGATCGCCTGGCGGAATTGGGGAAAACAAATCCGGGTCCTTCCACCTCCGAATCTCATGAGTCCCCCCTACCGGCAAGCCTGCCATGATGAGATGCGAGTGCTCGTTCCTCTGATACTCCATTGGTGGATGAAGCTGCCTGACGATAAGAAATCACTCCTTATCGGTATCAAAATCGGATGGGAAAGTTCAATTGGAGTGAACGCATTCTACTATCCGAATGGGAACGATCTTCTCGATCGTCCTGAGAATGAGGATCCTCGAGAGGAACTAAGGGCCGATCAGGTACCGGGTCGCGGGGTCGTTGCGAGTGGCTATGCAGCCGTCACGACGGCCGGTCTGGCGAAAAGTGGAGCCCTAGAGGAGAAGGAGCTGGCTGAAATCGTCCTGCGACACCTCCACGATCTCTGTTCCCTAGCGGCGGAGCTCGGTGTGCCGCGGGAGAAATTGTTTACGCATGTCGGTGGTTGGAAAGAGGAGGAGTTGTTGTACGACGCCGCGCTCAACAGATACGCCTGTCCCGGATGGAGCTTCTACAGACATGCAACTGACCCGATACAAGATAGAGGTGTACAGAGAGTTCTGCAGAAGAGCGACGCCCCTTTCTGGGGAGCCGTGGAGTGGATGCTTATGGGAACTGATGACGAGGGGGCGTGGCGCGAGGCGATTATCCGAACGTTGACGATTCCAAAATGCCGGTATATGTGTATATACAATTGGAGCGGCATCAGAGAAAATCGTGGAGCAGTTGCGGCGATCAAAGCAGTACTTAGCGTCGGGACACAGCGTTAGCCTCTTCTTTCCTCCCGGGCAAGAGAACAAAGAATGCGGGCGCCCCCATCAGGGGGCGTGTCGTTTCGCAGCGGGGGCCGCGGTTTCGCCTCGTGGATGAAGCATGCCGACAGAACCGCGACGCTTTGACGGAGGCACACTACTTCCGTCTCGCCGGTGAGCGACCGAGCATCTGCGGAATCACCGCATGCAGTACACAGAGGCCGCATAAGTGGCCAATCGCCACGGTTGATTCTCCAGCAACAAATTATTAGTTTCACCTGCCGTTCGTCGCTCAATCACTCTTCAGCTCACGTCTTCTTCCCGCACTCGAGGAATTCCTGTGACACTTCAACCTCTTGACCTCATCATCGTCGCGGTCTACATGATCATTACAGTGCAGGTGGGGGTCTGGTTCAGGAAACGCTCGATGAAGAGACTGGCCGCATACTACCTCGCAGATCGTGAGGTCTCGTGGTGGATGGTGGGGCTCTCCGGATGCTCGAGTTATACCGATATCGGCGGAACGATGCTCATCACCGGGTTGCTGTTCTACGTTGGATTGAAATCTGTCTGGATCCTCCACATCGCCTGGGGATTCTTCATGATGGCAATCTATATGGCCTACCAGGCAAAGTACATCCGGAGGTCCGGCGTGATGACCTTGGCAGAGTGGTTTCAAACCCGGTTCGGCGACAACCGGGAAACTGAGCATCTGCGTATCGCGATTGCAGCGTTCATCCTGCTGTCGATGATGATGACCCTCATGTACGTGGCCGTGGGAACGGGCAAATTCGCCGAAGAATTCGTCCCTCTTCCACGTTGGGCATCAACATCCATTATCTTCGTGGTCGTCGGTATCTATGTTACGTTCGGAGGCTTATTCGGAGTGATCTGGACGGACATTTTCCAGACCGTCCTCATCATCATCGGCGCGATCGGATTGAGTATCGCCGCGCTGCAGCTGCCTGACGGGATGACGACAATCGCCGCGCAGACGCCAGAGTGGGGATCCCTGATTCCAACGTGGAGCCTCTGGAAGGACTACCTCACGCAAGCTCCTGCGACCTACCACCAGTACTTCGCCTTCGGCCCATTGATGATCGCCGGTACCCTGTGGATGTTCATCAAGTTGCTGGCCGGCCCGCTTGGATGGGATTTCACGTTCTTCCTGACTACAAAGAGCGTGCGTGAGGCATCACTCGCGGCCCTCGCCTGGACGGTCGGTCACACTGTCCGCTGGCTTATCGTCGGATCTTTCCTGTGCTTCGGAGTGCATTACCTCGGATCCATGGCGAATTTCGACGCAGAAAAGATCATGCCACTCGTTGTCAAGAATATGCCTGTTGGAGTCGCCGGATTGTTCATGGCTGTTCTGCTGGCGGCATTGATGTCCACACTGAGTGCAATCATCAACGTCACGAGCAATGTCGTTCTCAACGACTTCTTGAAACGGTACTTCGCAAAAGACCTGCCCGAAGAATCGTTGGTTCGTCTGGGAATGGTGGCCTCTTCGGTCGTAATCCTGATCGGAATCGGAATGAGCTTCATGTACGAACAGATCGTGTCTGCGTGGGAGCTCCTGCTGTATGTCATGCTGACAGTGATTTTGGTCCCCGCAGCTCTCCGATGGCATTGGTGGAGATTTGGTGCAAGGTCCTTCCTCTGGAGCATGGTTGCCTCCACGGCAGTGGTGGTGGTGCAGAAAGTCTTCCTGAATGACCTGCCGCTCTACTGGGAGATCGTGTTTCTCATGCTTTCATGTTTCGCCCTGACGGTGATTATCACGTTCCTCACGAGGCCAGCGGACATGGAAACGCTCGTGCGCTTCTACGCAAAAGTGCGTCCCTTCGGGGTATGGGGACCCGTTCGCCGCGAAGCAGTGCGGCGCGGTCTCGTACCTGCGAAGGATCCGATGCCGACGATGGATGTCGTCAATGCAGTCATCGCTTCCTTCTTTCAGCTTTGCCTGGGGATTATCCCAATGTATATGTTCTTGAAGGAATGGACCAGCATGACTCTCTGGCTGGCCCTCTGCGCAGTCACAGTGGTTGTGTTGTATTTCACCTGGTACAAATATCTTCCTTCGCCGGAAGAGCGTTAGCCTGACTCCTTGTTTCAGATATTCGAGGTGGAGCGATGATGGTGTGATGCTGATGAGGGATGCGAGGAGAATGAGCCGGGAAGTCAGACGAGATTGAAGCGGAATTTCGAGGCTCGAGAAGGCTTTTCCCCGCTGGAAGGAAGAAGGAAAAGGGGCCAAATCTTTTCAGCCCTTCGACAGGCTGAGGCCAACGCTCAGGGTTCGATCCTGAGTGAACTGCAGAGCATATTCTGTGCGTGAGCCGAAGGATCGAAGGACCTGTCCTGAGCGAAGTGCCGAGCGATAGCGAAGCACGGAGTCGAACCCTCTTTCACGCTTCACGCATTTCACCCCCATTGTTCTGCAACCTGCCACAAGAATTGCCGGCTATCCTCAGCCGCCTGTTCGTTTGTATCTTCCAACAAGATGCTGATTCCTGGTTTTTGTGTAACGGCAAATTTCATCACCAGATCGTGCCGCAGCTTTCCAAGCCCCGCGCGTGTACATTTGAACTGGCCGCTTTCGACAACGAAATCTTTCGCATGAATGACCGCAATCCGGTCGCCGAAGAGCTCGAGCGATTCGCCGACGACCCGCTCCTGCTCGTGATAATTGTGGAGCGAAAGCAAGTTCACCGGATCGAAGACGACTTGCAGGTTATTCGACGCGACGCTATCAAGCATCCTCCTCATCTTCTGCGGCGTCGAAACGACGTGCGATGTGACCGCCTCGATGCCGACGATGACGCCGAAGTGTTCAGCCTCCGCCACAAGCTCTGCGATGCTCGCGAGCGATTGTTGAAAAGCGGCCTCGCCGTGGTTCCCGGGATGAGGTGAATAGTCCGCGTTGAGCGACCCGGTTTCGAGCGCGACGAGCCCGTTGCCGAAATCGCGGGCGTAGCGCAGGTGTTCCTTGAAAAGTCCGAGCAGCGATTTTCGCATCGTGGGATCGGGGTGAATCGGATTCACGTAGCAGCCGAGCACCGCGATTTGGACGCCATGTTCCTGAAACGCCCTTCCGATTTCAAACGCGAGACCAGGATTTAGAACGCCGGGTTTCAAACTAAGTCCGGCGATGGCCTTGCCGGGTGCGAGCTGTGTGCAGACTAGATGTTTCGTCGCGATTTTCGCAGCGAGTTCGCCGGCTGGCAAGCATCCGAAATCGTGAGCACGTACGCCGATGCGAATGGGTAGAGAGGAACTCAAGTCGATGCCTCAATCTTTTTATGCGTTAGTACCAGTGCGTCAATCATTCCGGCCAGTGCAATCGCATTCATGTTCGGAGCGATGACTGAGATTTTGACCTGCTTTATTCCACCCGATCACTTTTTATCCGGGCCTTTTCTTGAAAAAGGTATTCACTCAACATCAGGAGTGTCAAACCCTGACCGTAGAGCGTCGGATAGCGGGTCAGTTTGCCATATGCATCAATCGTAGGCATGATTGGCGTGCCTCCCGATACGCCTTGGACTGCGCCGTCAGGATTGATTGTTGTGATCACTCCCTCCATGGCTTTGAGGGCACTTGCCATAGTGCCGGGCTCCAGCAGATGGAGACGTACCGCTTTCATAATACCTCCTGCATTGCCTGCACTACCGGATGTCTCCTGATAAAAATCAGGTCTGTCCATAACGGTGTGCCATAGACCGTTTTTTGTTTGGTATTTCAAAATACCATCCACCAATTGTTTATATCTGGTATTGATCTCTTTCGGCACTTCCGCCAAATCACGTATAGTCTCGATGATGATCGGAGCTCCAATCACTACCCATGAGTTTCCTCTGGTCCAGAGGGCGCCCGACATATGATGGTTTCCCACACAATGATACCCATGATAAAGAATCCCGGTTTTCTCATCCTGCAAAAGTTGAAGATGCGAAAGCAATTGTCTGATGACTTGTTCAGCTATTTTGATATTTGCCGTGAGTTTCGCCGTACGCGACAAAAACACCAATGCCATAAATACAGTATCTGCCCATACCTCGTCCGAAACAGATGCGCCGTGGAAGAAAACGCCATCCTTGGATCTCCCAGCATTTGCCATTACCCAGTCCGCGTACTCGACCGCTGTTTCCCGATAGTACGGCTCCTTGGTTCTCAAATACATATCCGGATAGATGGCAAGCGGCGTCAAGTAGTTTACATGGTCTTTTTTTGCACACTGGTGCTTGTTCTTAGCAATCCAATGCGCCATGTATTCCAATACTTCAGGATTTTGCATCTTTTCGTAGTAGTCGGAAATTGCAATCATCCCTACTCCTGCATTCCAGTCCCAATCATCGATATCCATACCCCAACTGGCAGGATCATGGTCTACCTCATTTGCAGTCTCCCGTATCAATCCAGCGGTTCCTCTTTTCATAAATTCATAAACCCTACTTGCTGTTTCTTGCGCCAATGAAAGATTCATGTTATTCACTCCTTTCCCATCAGTTGTGCCTCGTCATAACTCCATCCGCGTACAAAATAGTAAAATCAAATTGAAATCGGCACTTTTGTTCTGTGTCAACTCCCAGGACAGAATGTCAGATGATCAAGCCCCCTTCAGAAGACAGCGGGAAAAGCCCCGTCAGAAAACGACAGGGTTTCGTTCCGCCCTTCGACAAGCTCAGGGCGGGATTCAACAGGACACCATGTTCTAGGCGGGCTATAGAAAATGCGAACGCCCCCAAAAGCCCCAACTGAGAACGCCCCGAGCAAAATCATCCCGACAAAAAGATCGGGATAAATCGGGGCAAGTCGGGGTAAAAGGGGGCGTCGCATTTTTTTGTAGCGGCGCGCCCACTACTTACGGCAGTTGCAACTCTGCATCGGGACTTTGAATTAGCGATTGCATATCCCTGTCGGTACCAAGGGCCCCTTTCGTAGAGCATCAGACTTCAGATCTCGATGCATTCAACAAAAACCCCTGCGATTGCAGGGGTTTCGTATTTTCGACCTGCCGTCTGCGGGAACCGGTTGCTAGCGCACCGTTTTTTCGCCGCCCCGTCAGAAGACATCGAAGCCTAAATGCTACGATCAGGAGAGATCGAAGCGGTCGAGATTCATCACCTTGTTCCACACTGCTACAAAGTCGCGCAGGAACTTCTCCAAGGAGTCCTCACATGCGTAGACTTCTGCCAAGGCCCTGAGTTGGGAGTTCGAACCGAAGACTAGGTCGACACGCGTGCCGGTCCACTTGACTTCGCCCGTTTTCCGATCGCGCCCTTCAAACACGTCAGCGTCTTTGGAGACCGCCTTCCACTCCGCGCCCATGTCGAGCAGGTTCACGAAGAAGTCATTCGTGAGCGCCTCGGGCCGCTTGGTGAAGACGCCGTGCTGGGACCCGCCGAAGTTGGTCTTCAAGACGCGCATGCCGCCTATGAGCACTGTCATTTCGGGTGCGGTCAAGGTCAGCAACTGCGCCTTGTCAACAAGCAATTCCTCGACCGATACGGCAAAGCGGGTCTTCTGGTAGTTGCGGAAGCCATCCGCGACCGGCTCGAGCACGGCGAAGGAGGCGGAATCGGTCTGATCCTGCGTGGCGTCCATCCGTCCCGGAGTAAAGGGAACCTTCACCTCGTGACCAGCATTCTTTGCAGCCTGCTCGACGCCCGCGCAACCTGCCAGAACGATCAGGTCAGCAAGTGAGACCTTCTTCCCGCCGGACTGCACACTGTTGAACGCGCTCTGAATGCCTTCCAGAGTCTTGAGCACCTTCGCAAGTTGGGCAGGCTGGTTGACTTCCCAGTCTTTCTGCGGAGCCCGACGAATGCGGGCACCGTTGGCACCCCCACGCTTGTCCGAGCCACGGAAGGTGGACGCCGACGCCCAGGCAGTCGAGACCAGCTCCGACACGGACAGCCCGGAAGCCAGGATCTTCCCCTTGAGGGAGGCGATGTCCTGTGCATCAATCAGTTTGTGATTGACGGCAGGGATGGGGTCTTGCCAGATGAGCTCTTCTGCCGGAACCTCCGGGCCGAGATAGCGCGCGCTCGGGCCCATGTCGCGGTGTGTCAGCTTGAACCACGCTCGGGCGAACGCGTCTGCAAACTGATCCGGATTTTCCATGAAGCGCCGTGAAATCTTTTCGTAGACAGGGTCGAACCGTAAAGCGAGGTCCGTGGTCAGCATGGATGGCGCGTGACGCTTTGACGGGTCCGCCGCATCCGGTACGGTACCTGCACCTGAGCCCCCCTTCGGCTTCCACTGATTCGCACCGGCCGGGCTCTTCATCAGCTCCCATTCGAAGCTGAACAGGTTCCAGAAGAAGTTGTTGCTCCACTTCGTGGGTGTGGTGGTCCAGACGACTTCCAGGCCACTGGTGATTGCATCGCCGCCTTTACCAGTACCAAAGCTGCTCTTCCAGCCTAGGCCTTGTTCCTCGATACCAGCCGCTTCGGGTTCAGGCCCAACATGTTTCGCATCACCCGCGCCATGGGTCTTGCCAAACGTGTGGCCGCCCGCGATGAGGGCTACCGTCTCCTCGTCGTTCATCGCCATGCGAGCAAAGGTCTCGCGTATATCCCGCGCCGCAGCGATTGGGTCCGGATTTCCGTTCGGGCCTTCCGGGTTGACGTAGATGAGGCCCATCTGCACAGCAGCGAGCGGATTTTCAAGATCCCGATCACCGGTGTAGCGCTTGTCACCCAGCCACTTGTCTTCGGAGCCCCAGTAGACCTCCTTCTCCGGTTCCCAGATGTCCTCACGTCCTCCGCCGAAACCGAAGGTCTTGAAACCCATCGATTCCAGGGCGACATTGCCGGTGAGGATCATCAGGTCGGCCCAGGAAATCTTCCGGCCATATTTCTGCTTGATCGGCCAGAGCAATCGGCGGGCCTTGTCGAGGTTCGCGTTGTCGGGCCAGCTGTTGAGGGGCGCAAAGCGTTGACTACCGTTGCCTGCGCCGCCGCGGCCGTCGCCGGTGCGGTAGGTACCGGCGCTGTGCCACGCCATGCGGATGAACAAAGGTCCGTAGTGACCGAAGTCCGCCGGCCACCAGTCCTGCGACTTCGTCATCAGCTCACGGAGGTCCTTCTTCACGGCCTTCAAATCGAGGCTCTTGAACTCTTGAGCATAGTTGAAACCCTCGCCCATCGGATTGGACTTCGCTGAGCGCTGATGCAGGACATCGAGCTTCAACTGGCTCGGCCACCAGTCTTGGTTCGTCGTTCCGCCGCCGGCAGTGTGAGCTCCGTGAGGTACCGGGCACTTCTTCTCTTCGCTCATAATGATTCCTTTCAGTCTGGTAATGTGAGTGTTAGTGTCTATTAGGTAATAATGATTATTGATCTATCGCAAAAAAATCATTCACGTTCTTTGCACGATGAACAGAGCACACTGAAATGTACACTGTATCCAAGGACCTTGTTGTCCCGGCTGACCTGCGCAGGGATTTGAAAGGCCTTCAGTTCTTCGTTCGAAAGGTTTGCGACCTTCTTGCACCGCACACAAATGATGTGATGATGTTGGGATGTCATTGGATCGTATCGTACAGTCTCGTGCAGGGGTGTCAAACGCGAGATGATGCCATGCCGCTCGAACGTGTCGAGTGTCTTGTATACTGTCGCGTGAGAAATGGTAGGGTGGCTTGCTCTGACACGACGAAAAACGGCATCAGGACTTGGGTGCGTCTCGTCCCCCACGAGAGCCCCATATATCGCCAACCGTTGGGGCGTGACATTCATCCCCACAGCTTTGCACTGCTTCACAAAGGAATTGATTTTCTTTTCTTTGGTCTTCTTGTCCAAGCTCATACCTATTATGGTTGCCCAATGCGAAGATACTAACCGTTTTCAACATGGTCAACTTGCAATTGTTTCGTGAGCTTTCTAATGTTCAGGTAGATTCAGCTGCCAGCGCTGACAACGCCTGGCGGAAAGCATTGAATGATCGGACGGAGAGCAGTGAGGCGATGGACTTGCGAAGAGGGACGGGCCAAAAACGCAGCCTTCTGTTCGCCTCTGTCGAACGCAATCTTAGGCATATACCCGTAGCAGCCAGCTGATCATCAATGCGAAAAGGTATAGACCTACCCCAAACGCAGTATGATTCATCAAACTACGAACTCTTGCCTGCGTAGGATTTGACGTCTTGGATGCAGCAAATCCGAGCCCAAATGAAGGTTGCATGATGAAGAATGGCGCCAGGACCGTGACGACCCCGAAGACGATTGCGGGAATCAGCGTTGGATGCCGAAGCCAGTTGTTGCCTACTAATGCAACGAAAGCGATGGCGAACGTGGTGCCAATCATGTAGTGGGCAATCCATCCTACCGTGCATTCTGCGCTCTTCTGTGGAGTAGATACAATATTTGAATGCTTGAAGGTTCCTTCTGGCATGTATCTAATCCAGCGCCCGACTAGACAAATATTGGATGGAGTAATCTTAAAGGCATATTTGAGAAACTGCGCCCAAAGATCAAACGTGAAAGTTGCGCCAAGCCCAATGAGGATTGCGCTAATGAGGGAGAGAGCCAGATGATCCATTAGTCGCCTGCTTGTTGATTGGAGTGATGGTTGTATTCAAATAGTTCGCCAAAAGATGTTCTCATACTCACTTAATTGTTTTGTCAATCTCAGAAACAATCGCGGATGAATTGAATCCTTTGACGATCAGCCACACACCGACGAACACCTCCCACAAACCGCCGGGAATCGAGGAAACCAGACCCAGACCGGATCCCATGATTTCCGACACTATCCCGCAAAAAATGATCGCGTATCCAACGAGGCCCCAGACGGCTATCCAACGGGGAATCAACTTTGTCCTGTAGAATGCATAGCAGAGCATCAAGCCAGCTATCCCGAGAGTGCTCATGGCGATATCGTAGGCATACTGGCTCGCCTGTACGGACACAGTGCTCAAGGCTTGAAGGTGATGAGCCTCGGCGGCCGCTGCTTTCAGGTACTCGCTCCCCAGTGGTATTTGAAGAAGTATGAAGAGAACCATGACGGCAATGAAAATGGCGTCGACGATCCTGGAAGCGAGGTAGCCAAAGGCTATGCGCTCGTTGTGTTGCTTCAGGATCGGGAACATCAAGACACCGTGGGCGGCGTCGCCCGCGACGGCCATCAACCAGAGCACCGCTCCGATTGTCAAGGTCATGCTGTGCGCGGAAACCGTAGAAAGGTGATTGGGCGTACCAAGTGTAGTTTGGATCAGTGTGTTCCCCACAATGCCTACGACGAACCCCGCGAGGTACACCGCCCCTACGATTCTTGTAGTCGTTCTATATGGATCTATGTTTCTACTTTCTTCTTTCATGGTCAGCTATTGGTTTCTGCAGAGCTTGGAACCATTTTTGCAGGCGTCGAAGCGATTGCAGATACGTTGAATCCTTTTGCAAACAACCATACCGGCATAAGGATGATTTCAAAGGTCGCGACGGGAACAGCCAATATCGATCCTGAACCGCCGGGCGTGGGATCAAGCACACCAAATAGGGCAAGTATCGCGGCTGGTAACAACAAGGCGTATCCAACAATACCGACTACGGAAATGAACCGCGGAACGAGTTTTGTTTGATACAGCATGGATGTAAGAATAATACCGCCCAAGCCCAGGAAAACTAATTGCAAGATGTTCAGGAACCAATTTTCTGCCTGTTTGAGCACCGAGCCTATTGCTTGATACGAGCTGACGTCTGTCGCTCCTGCCTTGATGAATTCCTGGCTTAAGGGTATGAGCAACATTGCGAAGAATACGCCAACAATCATTAATATGGACTCGAATATTCTCATGCTCAAATACCCGAGAGCCATGCTTTCACTCTGCTTCTTCAAAATCGGAAACATCAGAAGCCCGATAAACACAATGCCAATATCATTGATCAACCAACCGAGCATTCCGCTTATTACGGTTGCGCTTTTGGGAAAAACCGTGGTCAGATAATCTGGTGCATTCATAACGGGATTGATAAGGACAGCACCGGCTATGGCGCCAATGGCTGTGACCAGCCACAGGGAGGCCACCAATATTTCCGTTCTACGAAGTGTTGGATCAGAAGTCATGTTCTTTTCCTTTTTTGAACAATATGGATGGCAGAGAGGGTATTCAGCCCTCTGCCTTCCATAATCCATTTCTATGCCGCGCTCAAGAGCTCGTTCGTCGCAGATGGATTAAACCCTTTAGCAATGAGCCAGACGCCCAGCGAAAATTCCCACAGAGCTATTGGGATCGCGGCGAGCGCCGACGCCGGGGACACCTGTCCCACGAGGCCGAACAGCGTGGCGGTCCAGGCAGCGACGAGCAGGGCTGCTCCGATGAATCCCAGCACGGGAAGTGCCCGCGGCACCAGGCGCGACTGGTACAACAGGGAGCCCAGCAACACGGCGTTCACGGCCGGAAGGAAGCTTTGTCCGAAGAGGAACGTCCAGTAGTACTGGGCGACCAGCGCCTGGCCGGTGACCAACGCACCTGCTCCGGCGCCGGCCTGCCGCAAGGTCACCACCGACAGGAGGCTGACGATGCCAGCGTAGATGGTGGCGGCTTCCAGGACCCGCACGCCGACGAAGCCCAGCGCGACCCCTTCGTTCTGCCTCTTGAGCACCGGGTACAGCGTGACTGCGGTGCCGATGCCGGCGAGGGCCACGATCATCTCCAGGACGACGCCCAGGATCACGGAAGTGTCCGGGCCGGGGCCGACGACGTAGTTCGCACCGCGCACCGAACCGTAGAGAGCGAGGGTCGGGATCGAGACAAAGGTGAGCAGGTAGAGCACGCCTGCAACAAGTGCAATCTTTCTTGTGAACTTCACGGGATCCTCCTTTTTTTGATTTTGGTGTTCTGAGACAAGGTCGTTCACAGGATTCGTTTTGTCAGATGTGTCAAGGGCGACAAGACGAGCGTTTGAGTTCAAAGTGTGAAGCGTGCAGCCAGCTCGTTGTCAACGAGAACAGTCGTTTCCCAGCCAGCTCCAAATAGTCCCAAGATCCCGTTGTTGTACACCGCGAAAAAATGCACTTCGTGTCCCTGGTAGGTTCCTTTCGCATCAATCGTGTTGGCGAAAGGAGCGGGCTTATCTGCCACGACCACGCTATCATTGATGGCTATTGAGATCTTGCTGGTGATGGGCGCTTTGCTTGCAGTAATATTCCATTGCGTCTCGGAATTCTTTGATTTATACAAAGAAAATTGGGACGCGGTGCAGCCGGCGAGCAATACGAGGCCGCAGATGGCGAGCAGAGTTTTGTTCATGATCTTATCTCCTGTTTGGTTTGTGTTGACTGCGAAATGAAGCGACTTGAATTAGATTGTTTCATGTTATCGGGGATCGCTATTTTGAGTCATTACAGGTGCCACACAATGCTCCTGCAAATGCGACTTTGCTTGTGCCTAACTCAGGATAAAATGCAGGACCGAGGTGCCTTCGAGGTGGCCTGCTTTGCGGACTTTCCCAGAAATTGGGTGGTTTGGCGATTCGCCAATCGGGAAGGGAAGCGCGAACTGAAACGAAACTTCCAAACTAATGAAGATGCTGTTGCATGGTCTTAACAGGCATTCATCGCCACGGAAGAAGGCAGGATGATTCGAATCTCTTAACACTTGCTGAAAAGACTTGGTTCCCGGAAATAAGTGACATCCCGATGTCGAGTTTTTCAACAGCCCGTTTGCTAAGGAATCAGTGCCAGCGACGCACTCGACATGTCTCTGATTATCGGCGAAAGAACAATATAAGAAGACGGTCGTTTTCCGCGATTACAGTTTTGGAACGTGCGATTTCCTTTTTGCGAGGAGAGAATCAGGTGCGATGCTCATCTGAAAGGCGGGGAGCAAGGAAAAGCGGACTTCAACACGGACGAACAGGAGACCATCGCAACTAGAACAGATTGTTCCCAGCTTTGAAACTGCAACCGTTCAAGAAGAGAAAATGCCGATCAACATTGGTCGATCGGCATTTTCCGAGTAGCGGGGGCAGGACCCTTCGGCTCGCACTAGGTCAGTTCGAGGGGCTCGCTCAGGATTTCGTCGTCCCGTCCTGAGCTTGTCGAAGGACGGGACTCCTCAACTTGAATTCGAATTTCAGCTCATCCCATAAAAAAGGAAGCGCCCCGACAAGCGGGGCGCTTCCTTTTTTATAGCGGGGGCCGGGTACTCACGGCAGCTGCAACCTTTGAAAAATCGTTTGAATTGGTCCTTTGAGAGAAACTCATCTTTCCGAATGGCGCTCTCTGCACAACCCGCGGCCTTTCGAATTATGTCAAATCGCACACTGGCAAAAGACTCACCGCAGCAATACCATCTTTCTCGTCTCCATGAATTCTCCCGCCTGCCCGTTCCGACCTTCGGTCGGGACGAGGTCTCGTCGTGCCGATGGCACGACGGACAATCGGTAGAAGTACATGCCGCTGGGAACATTGGCATTCCACTGAACCTCGTAATAACCGGCTACCTTCTGTTCATTCACAAGCACTGCGACTTCCTGACCCAGTGTATTGAAAATCCTCAACGACACAGTCGCAGCCTTTGGCAACGAGTACCCGATCGTCGTACTTGGGTTGAACGGGTTGGGATAGTTTTGAGAGAGTTGGTATTCCTTGGGAATATCTTTTCCATCTCCTTCCACTGATGAAAGAGAACTGACCTTTATCTGCCAGGTCGCTTGCGATGACGAAAAACTGTCGGCTACGACCGCCTTGAGTTGGTACTCACCTAATTCAAGCTTATCGGTTTTCAACGAGAATTGAGGCGAATCTCGATTTGGAATTAGAGAATAATTGAGGTACCAGCTATAGTGGATAACATCGTTATTCAAGCCAATTGCATTCATTGTAAACAGTAAACTATCCCCCTTCGCAATTTGAATCGAACGACTTGTATCGGGGATTACTGATTGAATCCTTGGACGGGCTCGATTCAACACAAGACGATATACTCCCTCACCTTGCGTACCGGCATAAAGGAAATTTCCATCTTTGCTTATCGACAGTTTTTGAACCGCCCGTGTACGTAGTCCTGCGTTGATGCGATACCATGATTTTCCGGCATCGAGAGAGCGATAGACACCGCTGTGCCAGTCTCCCGCATAGATCGTCTGGGAATTCGTTGGATCAACAACGATGGATCGGATCGCTGCTTCTGGGTCCATCCCGTAATTGATAGGTCGCCATTCCTGTCCGCTGTTTGTGCTCTTGTAAATCCCTCCCCGTTGGCTTCCGGCATAGACAACGCTTGGATTGGAGTAATCAATCGCGATTGCTCGAACATCCGGCACAACGATGCCTGTGGAGCTCTTGAACCACGATCTTCCACCATCTACCGATTTGTACACCCCAGAATTCAGCTCTCCTAGATAGACGGTATCTGGATTGGTCGGATGTACGGCAATGTGATTGATATCTTTGGTCGTCGACTCCAGGCCGTTGTTGGCATATTGCCAGGTTTCTCCTCCGTCGGTGGATTTGAGGACCCCATAGCTTGGCAGCGACGGATCGAACGGATAGGGACGATCGATCTGATAGCCGCCAAAGATCGTACATCCGGCATACAAGATGTTCGGATTTGAAGGGGCATAGACAATCGTCCTTAGTTCGTCCCCGGGCAATTGGAAGACAGTTCTCCAGCTTCCACCCCCATCAGTGGTCTTGTAGATCCTGCTCGCCTGATCAGTGCTCACCATGATGTTGGAATTGAGCGGGTGTATGGCTACGCTTCTTATTTCCAATGGTCCACTCGGCACATTATTGAACCTCATCCCCATCGCCCCGATCCCAAACCAGTTGGTTCCGCCATCAGTGCTCTTAAAAACACTGCTTCTGGCAACTGCAACTGTTTTGAGCGGATCATCAGAGGCAACGGCGATATCAGCCACTTCGCATCCGGTGTATCCTTTGCTCGCAGCACTCCAACTTTTTGCGCCATCCTCAGAGACGAAGACACCGCCCCCATAGCTGTTAGTGATCAGCCAGTTGGGCCTGCTTTTACATGTGGCAATGCTGATGATGTGGCCGGGATTGATATAGGGGGGATTGTATGTCGTTTGAAACCAACTGATTCCCTTATCGGTGCTTTTGAAAAACCCTCGGTCTGAAGCAGATGCATAAACCACGTTGGGATTGGTTTCATCAATTTCGACATAGATGAAAGGAAGATAGGAATATCCGCCATATTGACGTGTCCATAGTTGACCGCCGTTTGTGGTTCTCAGTATCTCGCCGGTTTGGGCATCTGGCCCGCCGCCAAAATCGCCCAACCTGCCCGCAGAAGCAAACAAGATACTAGAATTGTTTGGATCCATTTCAATATGACCAACCGTCAAGTTCGTTACACCATTATTAATATGAAACCACGTTTTGCCTGCATCAGTGCTTTTCCATATACCCTCTTCATGCACATCGTCGCGATCAAAGATTCCTGTCGCCGCATAGACAATATCTGTATTAGCAGGATCAACGATTATTGTTCGCACCAACGCATCGGAATCCAGCACTTCATTCCAGCTGTCACCAGCGTTGGTAGTTTTATATATCTTGCCGCGCGATGCTGATTTTTGACCGACAGGTATTTCATTGCCCGATAACGTCCATTCGGCGCCGCAATAAACTACGTTAGAGTTCCCGGGCTGAATTGTGAACGAGCGAAACGTGAGGCGCGTTGTTGCAGGTATCCCGTTAATCTTCAGTTGCCAGTGCTCCCCCTTGTCTACGGATCTGTAGACTCCAGTCATCCCAAGGGTTCCGCACCACACGATGTTCGGATCATTAGGATCAACAGTTAGACTGAAAATTGGTATCCCATCTGCTGTTGGGCCAAATCTGCTTGTGATTCCCTCGTTCTTTGGATACCAGGTTCTCGCGCCATCATAACTTTTGTGGACACCAGCCCATTGGTCTGTAACATAGATGATATTGGGGTCAGTCGGATCTGTGCGAACATCGTAGCCAATCCCACCAAGAGGCCCGCCGGTGCGGACCCAATCCGTTCCTTGTTCGGGGATTATCTTGTCGGTCTCCACAATGATGTCATCAAAATAAGCCGTGCTGTTATCAAGAACTTCCAACCCGATTTGGCCGTACAGCAACGGTGCCGGATCCTTATAGCTTATGTACAAGTTGTTGTCCACATAGACCCTGATAAGATCACCGATACCTTCAATCTTGAAAAGATGCCATGCATTGTAGCCAATACTGAAGTTAGCTTGCGCTAACTGAATACGAGTATTCGCGGGCGAGCTATTGCGAGTCAACGCAATAAGGTTTTGAAAGACCTCGAGGGCATATCTGCCACTGTTAGACCGTCTATATACGAGATGCAAACTGCCGCTCATGAGTTTGACAAGTGCTACAAATCGATAATCGTACCATTGTTCACCCATCATCCCATACGAATAGCCGGTCCCCTGCAGTATCTTGTTGGATCCGTCTGAAACAATCTTGAATTTCTGCACGGTATTCCACCACGTTGCAGAGCTATCTTCGAAGTTCTCGTGATATAGAATGGTTTGCCCAACTGTCGTCGTTTGTACTAGACAAACTACGAAGAGAATCATGGCTAATGGTCGCATGGTTTTATCGCCACCTCACATTGATGTTATTTCAAAACTACAATCTTTCTCGTAGCTTCCCCGCTTCCCGCTTTCATTTTGCAGAAGTATGTGCCGGAGGAAAGACGGGAAGCATCCAGGTGAATTTGGTGACTTCCGCTGCTGAAATAGCCATCTAAGAGTGTCGAAACTTCCCCGCCCGAGACACTGAGTAGCTTCATAACCACGTGCGTGGCTTCTCTGAGTGTGAAGCGGATAATGGTAGATTGGTTGAATGGATTGGGATAGTTCTGTTCAAGCCAGAAAGACTCTTGAGTTGTATGTCGTTCCTCATCTACTGCAACATGAGTAGCAAGGAGTGTAACCGACGTGTCTTGCATGATGATATCAGGGATATCGAAACCCTTCTCATCCATCCATTGCTTGAAAAAGCGTCGGAAGACCAAACGACCCTCAATGGTCACCCTCTCGCTTGAAGATGGCGCTTTGAAGAAGTAATACGATGTATCAATCGCAAACGCAGCAAGGCGATTGTCACTTAGAATCCTCGTTTGCCGCCACTGTGGTGCGGGTGAATTTCCATCAAGGTCCTCCAATATTTTGGCAAAACCCTTGCCTGGATAACCGGAATAATTCCCTTTAGAGATGTTTCCAACTCCACCCCAGCGTGGGACTTTCTCGCCGCCGAGGAATTTGAGCGTATCACCGGTTGATCCCTTTGCCGTGACAAACAATATCATATTTCGTGAAGTGTGACCTGTGGGTACGTGGTGACCGGTCCTATCATTGTAGATGGTGACCATCACCTTCACCGAGTCACCGTTTCTCTGGACCTTCAACTTCATCGACACGGAGTTGGCCAGTATTTTAGGGTCGCGCGAACCAGACATGAGATGAGATGGTATCGTTAACGGATCGCGCTCAAGGCCCCCTTTCCCCGGAGCAAAGTTAGTGGTGACTCTATCAGGAGCCATATGACAAGTCTGGCACTCCACACCCATCGCCGGATAAGGACTTGACTGCCACTCGGGAAAACAATCATAAGCAGAGGTGCCCCAAAACTTGCCGGTGTGACATGGGGCGCAGAATTCACTCTTGCGTATCAAGGGCAAATAAGCATCTGGCTCACGTATGTCATCATAAGGACCGAAGAACATTTGCTTACCTTCGGATGGTCGCAGCATCGCAATGGAAAGGACCCCTGTCGTTCCTTGTCCGGTGCCTGGTGTTACTTTGTACATCTTGTGACAGAAGTCGCAAAAAATGCCGTGAAGAATTGTCCCAGTCTTCTCATTGGGGTTTGCTCCCCAGGGATTGTTCAGTGCAGCACCTGGCATATGACATGTCGGACAGTTCCCATTTGTTTGGGGAAAGTCAAGTTTGTAGCCGAACCCTATATTCGGATTCCCCTTGATATCTGTCCCATTGTACATCGCATAGAAGAAGGGATTTTTCCCGGACTGGCCATGCGCATCGTTCCGCCATTGATTCATCAGAACTTCCGCATGACAATTGCCGCAGCTTAGTGCAGAGGTAGAATCAGGACCCGGAAAGATGAACTGATAGGATGAATCATCTCTCGATGGCAAGGCCGTCAGGATCACTAGGAGGTTCGTGTCCCCGGCCACTGCCTTCGATTCGCCGTTGTAATACCCTTCCGCCCAGGCTGTGACGACAACGCTATCTGATGTATTGACCCCTCGAAGTTCAAATCTCCCATTAAAGTCAGTTGTCGATGATATTTGAGTTGCTTTGACTCTGACTCTGGCGAAGGGTAAACTGCGGGAGCCGTTTGAAACAATGCCCGAGATCTTCTCGCCAGCTTCATAGAATTTCAGGGAGGTAAGAAGAAAGATTAACAGAACGAGGATTGCAGTAATACGAAATCCGGCGTGGTTCTTCTTAAGTATCCCTTCATAGCCCAGCGGATTCTTCTTCACTTGCAACCTCCACATTCAAAACACAGGAAAACTAGAAACCCCCTTCATCGCTTCACACGAACCCGGAGGCTTCAGTCCCGAATTCCACGGGTCAGACTAGGTCTTCACAGGCAGGCACGGTGCTGGCGAGATGGTAAGAGAGTATCAACTCAAAGTCAATGTCCGGAAAGTACCGACAATGCTTGTACGTAAGAGTACGGACATGCTTTCTAGGTATGATTCTTTGAATCGATTGAGAAGAAGTGAAACGCGGAATCCGGCTGGGTGAAAGCAGACATTCGGAATTTTGTATCGGGGGAGTTTGAACCTGCAACCGTTCATGTAAAGAAAATGCCTATCAACATTGGTCGATCGGCATTTTCGAAGTAGCGGGGCCCGGGTACTCACGGCAGTTGCAACCTTTGAAAAATCGTTCGAATTCGCGTTATAGCTGAGATTCAGATCCGATTCTTCGCCTCGGATTCTCCCCCCCTCAACCGTGGCAAGTCCTGATGGACGGTAAACCTACTCAACATCTGCCCAAGGACCGGTGGCAGGTCGAAAGTTCAATACAAAGCGGGAGACGTTCGCTTGAGATTCTCGATTGGCTATCTTTGCTTTGCTTGCGGCATTCCGATAGCCCCAGTTTCAGCGTGCGTAAGCGTTTCCCAAAGCACGTGATGATTACCTTCAGAAGGACGTGCTAGCGGAAGAGCCGCCCCCATCTTGGGCAAGCTGAAACCCATTCGGTTGTGGAAATGATTGTAGGCGACTTCCCATGTCGAATTTAATCCAAAAGTCAGATTAGGCGGGGGCGGAACGTTATTAGGCTCCACATATTGAGCTTCAAATTCAATAGCTGCCATCATCCGTCTTCCTTCTTCTTTATACAAATCGACTCCTTGCAAGTAAGCAGTTTCTGCTGCATTCGCCATTGATGCAAAAGCCATGGTAGGATGATGCGAATCGCGGGCAGTTTCCTGCAAGATTCCATCAACAAATTCCGGAACAAGGCCTTTGTTGCCCCAGATAGCAGCGCCACATCCTGGAGGCGGAATTGGCGCTGGACCGTCTAATTTCAAATAAATATATGCCGGGGTGCGACCACGCCACATTTTGACACCCAAATCGAAGACTGCGCGATCGTCACAGAATACACCAATATTGATCAAGGCCTCACACATGGCGAGCTCTTTGTTGCCGTTTTCACAATTTCCATGAATAACAGATGGAAGATACTGAGTTCTCAACATGTTTTGGAATTTCAATATGTCGGCGTCAGACCATCCTGAGTACGTGTAGCGAATAATTTCCGCTGCACGCGGCCAAACCGATCCGCACCAGGCTGCCTGTATGGGACCATTGGCGTAGGTATGTCCCTTCTGCAACGTATATGACCATGCGTTCATGATTTTAGTCGCATTTTCGGCATACAGTTTATTGCCGGTAAGAGCCCAAAGAAGAGCTTGAGTGTAGGCAGCAGCACAATCGCGCTGCTCGTCCTTGCAGCCGATGTCGGGATTTGAACGCGGTCCACATGAAACACAATCGACCGGATGTGGGGTATAGTCTTTGGCTGCCAACGCGCTCTTCTGCATAGCTTCAAAAGCAGTTTTTTGAGGTTCAACTCCCGAGGCTACTCTCCTCTTGATTTCGACGAGCTGTGCCTGGTTTACCAGAATTCCCGGATGATAGAATCCGGCAGATTTTGCTGATCCTATGTCCTTGGAAGCGGCAACGCTGACTGTAACCTCTTTGTACGCCGGATTCATTTCTTCTTCGTAGGTAGCAGTGATGCTCTTCCCCTTTTTTGCAGGCTGTTCAGCTGCAACCGGCGCCTCAGAGGTTTTGTCTTCAGTCACATTGCCTGCACTGGCTTTCTTGTTGCCGCCTTTCTTGTTACCGCCCTTCTTACCTTGCTTCTCTCCAGCGTCCTTTTCAGAGCTACTCGTGTCCGCAGAACTTCTCACAGAATTGCCTGGTCCATCCTTCCCGCTCTTGGCACCCTGCTTACTGCCACCACTTTCTTCAGTAGTGCCAGTCTTATCAGCAGCACCTTCCTTTGGCTGGGTCTCTGTTCCATGGCCTTCTGCGCCTTTTACTGTCTTGTCAACGACCCAGATATTTCTGAATTGATAGGGTGTGCCATGTTCCTGTAGGTATATCGGACCTACGCCGGCTTCTCCCAACACGCGCGTTGCACCTTTGACCTTGATCAATTCCACGTCTTTGTAGACTTTAATGCCATTATGGACCAGCGTTATGCGAGCGTTTTCAGTTTTGGTTTTGCCGGTGGCATCAAATCGCGGAGCCCTGAATTCGATATCGAATGTCTGCCATTGCATGGGAGGAAAAGCAACATTCACAGATGGTTCCAACACATTTGGATTCGCTTCAGTGATATTTCCAAACGCAATGGGGCCTGTATCACCGTAGGCATCTTTGATGTTGATTTCATAGCGTGCCATCAAATACACGCCGCCGTTTGTTACTTTCCCCAACAGCCTGAACTCTAAATGCAATTTCATGTCGCCGAACTTCTGCTTCGTGATGATCGACTCATACTTGCCGGCTTCATGACCTGTAGGCTGTAAAATGCCTCCGGGCAGAATGAGAAAATTGTCTACAGGATTACCCCCAACGAGCCAGTCTTTTTCCAGCACCTTGGTCCAGGAATCAGTGTTGTTGCCATCAAAGAGCACAATTGCTCCCTGAGGAGGCAGAGCATTCAACGTTGGAGATGTTCGGTAGAAATGCTGCATTTCTATCGATTCGCTTCCATTAGAAATGCTGAGTTTACCCTTTTCAATCTTACCACTCCAACCGTCACCAGCAATACTGATGATATCGTCACTTCCTTTTTGCGCTGAAAGCACTGCTGAAGGTTTATCTCTTGAAGTAAGATCAGTTACCAGATCCGTTCTGTACCCACCATCTTTTGTAATATGGACCTTGGCAAAGTGCTTCCCATCTTTTGCCCGCCAGTCACCAATATTGGGGTCACCCGTTTCGGCTTGTTGCGCAAATGCATTCATGCAAATGGATAGCAACACGATGGCTCTCGATAATGTCTTCATTTTACCAGTTGTCCTCAGGATTAATGAATAGTGTTGGTTGATCGGTGCCGTTTCGAAATTCGGCCGGACATCGAACCTGGTAGCGTAAATAGCTCGATAGCAGTTCCAAACGGAAACTGATTGTTCAAGAAACATAGTCTTAGGCAAGTGAGAATCGATCAAACGATGAATTCTCTCGGAACACGAGCATGGCGGATTTCATATGACGCCTTTCATACTGGAACGATGATACTGTGAGACAACTTAGATAATAGTGCTTTCAAATCTTATTGATAGCATGAGGCTATATCACTTGATCAGAATCATCTTCATCAGGTCGACGAACGTCATCTCCTCCCCGCTCGCTCGTCGGGCCTCCATGCGACAGAGGTACACCCCGCTCGGGAAGGAGGAGGCGTCCCAATGGATGGTGTAGAAACCCGCCCGCTGCACGTCGCTTACAGGCCTTGCCACTTCTCTGCCGAGGGTGTCAAAAACTCTCAATGTCACAAAGCTGACTGCTGACCCCTCGACTCCCAGCCCGCTAGCGGTCTGGCGGGCGCTCGGGGCAGGAAGCTGATAGCTGATTGCTGTCGTTGGGTTGAACGGGTTCGGATAGTTTGGAAATAGCCGATACGTTTTCGGGATCTCTACCTTCTGAATCGTTCCAGTAGAAATACTCGTCCAGCGGGGGTCGCCGACCGGACCTCCATCTGTTCCAAATGTTCTCAGCGGTGAGTTCAGCGGCAATGAAAAATCGCCTCGAGACGTATCTCGATAGCATGGATCCATCGTGACGGTGTCGTGAAATGCATACCCGATCCACTGCGCTCCTCCAACATCTGCATTCGGCGGGGCTGTCTTCCAAAAGCAGACGTTCCGTATGAAAGCGGCTGTATCTGGACGAGGATTGAGGAAATAGACCGTCGGCTGCAGCGCTACGAGATCAGAAATGAGCGGATGGCCTGTCATTCGATCTTGATTCGAGATAATGCAATTTGAGATGGTGAGTCTGTGAAACGCGTCATCAACTTGAATATGCCCATGAATATCACCCATGTCGTTCATCGTGCAATGATCGATGAAACCCGTGGGCGTGATGGTGCTGTCGTAGAGCGCGATGTATGGCTTTCCACTGCCAACAAGTATGCATCGGTAGCCGATCTTACCAATCTTCAGACCTAATCCCTGGATTCTGTAAATTGTCGAATTCTTCATTTCGATGTGACGAAGATTCACATGCTTGTACTGAAGAAATGCCTGTGCATTGTAGACAATCACATTTTCGATAAACACAGAATCCTGGATGAGACCGCGACATGTCGCCTCTGTCATCCCGTGAACAATGTTATCCGTAAAATCGTGAAACACACAATCTACAAATCTGAATGTGCCGATTTTTGAGACATGGGGATCGGGACTGCCATCGAACTTCAACATACTCATGACAGTTGGGACATTATTGACCAACCCATGAATATCAAGTCCTTTGAGGGTGAGCGCCGCACCATCCATTATCATGAACAGGTATTTGCAATTACCTGTTATGATGGCTTTTTGGGAGGCGCCGGGTTCGACCTGGATGGTGATGGGCTTATGGAGCAGGGCAATGCTTGAGGAGGAAGAATGTGTGTACTCAGCTCCGCCGCTCAATTGCAGAATGTCGCCCGGTCTTGCCGCGGCGATAGCTGAAGCCAACGTGCCGTCACCGGGTGACACCTTGATTTGAGCTACCGTGAGACTGATTCCAATGCACGCGATTGTAAGAGCGGCCGGTATTCTTCGTACCATTGAAGGTTCCGCTTATGAAAACAGTATCCGAGATGATGTTGACAAAGCCAATAATCAGAAGGGACTGTCCCACACAAGCAGCATGACATTTGGGGCAGCCCCTATGTTCCTTGGGAAAAAGATCTTTCTCTTATCCTGGTAGATGTTTAAAGAGCAATTCGCAACCCCAGCCTCACAGGAATATACACCGTGTTGCCGTACGTCGTGAATCCAAGAGCATACCTGCCCTCGATGAACATGCTGTTTGTCTTGCTTAGCGGCACGTCAATTCCTGCACCAACGGAGGCCACAACGGCAGCTTTCACATTGAATTGGGTTCTCCGTAGGATAAGCGGATTGTATGTCGATACCACGACAGCAGTTTGTTCCGAGTAAAGATATGAGGCATCAACGTCCGGGACCGACGTACTCAAGAAACCTGCGCCAACAACAACATATGGCGTGACTTCTCCATCGGAAGGGCCCAGGCGAAGCTTCAGATTGCCACCGATTGTCAAGATGGATAACGTACCGCCATCACCAATGCTAACGCCTGATCCAATTCTTGCAGAGGCAGGTATCTGCTGGACTGCTTCCTGTCTGGCGTACGTTTCATCCTTTGGAAAAGCAGTGTAATCTACTCCAACGATGAGGGAAACGGATGGCAAGATGTCAAGACCAAAACCAATGCTGCCGCTCGCATTGAATCCCATCTTGTTTTCATCTTTGAGCATCTGAGGTCCAGACAGAAGAGAAATCCCGCCGCCAAAGTAACAGTCGATGCCGCGTGATACTTGACTCAAGGCAGTAGATGAGATGGTCAGAGTTGCCAACAGAACAAAAGTGATCAGGCGCATGATGATGTTCTTTCTTTGATCGGTGTTCTGTCTTTGCGAGACGTGAATCGACGATCCAAACTCATTTCGAGAGAAAAGAGGTTCGAACTCTCCACTCACCAGAATGACAACCACGTCGTGGCTGAATGAGTTATCGCACGTCAGAGAGAAGCACGCTGCAAGCCGCCCCAAGCGAAGGCTGGGGGCGGCTGCCGAAGTGCCTCATTTCATCAGAATCATCTTCTTAGTTTCGGTGAACGATCCTGTCGCCATTTTGGCGAAGTAGATCCCGCTGCCGGAGCCCGCCGCATTCCATGTCACACGATATAAGCCGGCTGGTTTGAAGTCATTCACCAAAGTGACCGCCTCCTGACCCAACACGTCGTAGACCTTCAGCGATATAAATCCCTCCTTTGCAATCTGATAGATGAAGCTTGTGCTCGGATTGAAGGGATTAGGGAAATTCTGCGACAACGCAAATGACGATGGCAGATTGTTGGATGATCCTTGCTCAACTGAGGTCGCTGGGCTCCACGTTGTCATGATTCGAATACCATCGAGCCGCAGAGTTGGCTGGTTTGCCGCTCCTTGACGCAGAGCAACGGCTCCAACCCCCCCGATATTGTCGTTCGTTGTAACGTCACCGAGAGGACCAAGTGCAGGTGTTTTTGGTTCGCTTGAGGGGAGAGTCGGTGCGGCGAAAACGAAGACCCGTACCGAATCATTGTTGTCGCCGGGGTTCACGTCGACCTTGAAAACCAACAAGTAGGTTGTATTCGGCTTGTAATCTAACCCTGTGTAGGTGGTGCCGCCACTACCGAACGACAGACCAAACGCTATGCTGTCTGAGGCGGCGTTGGCCTTGGCAAATACTCTGCCACGTATGCCAGTAGTACCGCCATTGAACGGGTTTGAACTATAGTGCAAGAAGTAATCACCATTTGTCGTAGCGGCACTCACATTCACCAGACAGAATGTGTAGACATTGCCGGTTGTCTGTGCAGTGAAGGTTCTATTGTAATCAGAAGCGCCGCCGGCTGCCATCTGGAGAGAATTTCCGATTCCTGAACCGGCATAGCCCGCATACGTCAATCCCGCGCCAATCGTGGCCGCAACAGCCCCACTATGGTTCTTCCAGTCGGTTGTGTCCAATGGAGCGCCGATGGTGTAGGAAGCACCAAGACTTGTTTTATCGAAGTTCTCTACTAGAAGAAGCTGACTAAAGGTCATCGAGATACAGCAGAGAACGAGGATGGAAAACAGTAGACTCTTTCTCATGATAACACTCCTCTCATATAGTGGTTGATGGTGGCGATTATGAATTGTCTCATTTCGAACTTCTGTTTGCCAGAATCTGGATTGCCAACCGAGTGCTTGCTCGCAAAACGTCTCTCCGTGGGGATCGGTCGACAAGTGAAAGCATGCGAAATCTGAATCAAAACATGTACGTGTATCCGAATAATACTGCCTGAGATCGTTCGAGAGTAAAGTTTCTGTTGGACATATACACATCGTAGTATTTCAACTGGCTGTAGACGTACGATACGTCAAATCGTCCATGCATCGCATTCACACTCACCCCGCAAGAATACGTGTCGATGGGGGCACCCTGATCTTTGTCTGCAACGGCATAACCAATGAACGGCGCACCTTGAACCTGATATCCTCCCATGAGAGAAACATTATCATCAATTGTGTATTCTAATCCTAATCGCATGGTGGCTTGATCTACCCATTGTTGGTATTTCGTGAACAGAGAATCCGGCACACTGCTTAGTCTGTATGTCGCAGTGCTGAGCGGATTGTATCGGTAATCGAAGGAGAGCGTAAAACCGTTTTCGGTTTTGATAGTAATGCCTGCTGTATAGATGGCAGGCAAGGAGATTTGGTCGCGGCCTGTGATCGCGGACGATACGACAGAAGGCTTCTTCGCTGAGTCAAGCGTGCTTACCTGTGTCGAATACGACCAGTCTCTTTCGATTTGATAGGGAAGCTGGACGTTTAACCCCAAACTGAAATTCTTTGAGTTGTACGTGGCGCCAATATTGAAGCTCGTTCCCCGGAATTTTGAACTACCTGTGACGAGAGAATCATTCGTGTCGTACGAAAATGACCATGATGAATTGCCGATTCCGTTCTTAAACCGAAAATATCCTATTCGTTGCAGGTCCTGCGAGTCAACCGACTGCCCCATGAGATAATTGAACTTCGCGCCGACTTGAATGCGATCATCTAATTTGAACGCAAGCGCACCGGTAATGGAATAGACTCCACCTGATCGTTCACGCGTGAATACAGACCAATTGCTCCTCACAATATCGTTTTTGACAGTGTCTTGGACGGCGCCGACATCACCAGCTACCATTCCCCAATGTGGACTAAGATGTTTGCCATTCCAATCATAACTATAGTCATCGTATTGCCTACTGTAGGACGCTGCTGCTACTAACTGTCTTCCCATAAACTCAAACGGGATTGCCAATGCTACATGTTCCAAAGCATAACTGCTATTCTTTTTCTGGTTGGCGGCCGCATCTTCGCTGTAATCACTTTGATCCTGAGGTGGAGTAAGAAGCTTGTTCGGATCCCACCAGTTCGTACCAATCGGCCTGCCCAATGAATCGTACCATATAGTCTTAAGGGAATCGGACCAAATATTGTTCCAAGCTGGATCTGGTATCAATACACGGCCAAGATACAAATTGATACCTGTATATCCACCGCTGCTAAGAGTGGGTGTAGGGGTGACATACTGATTGTCCCTGATGAGATAATCCCTATACTGCGAAGAAACGGAAGCCTGGATCGATGAAATACCTGCAAGCCCGGCAGCATTGTAGAAAATGGAGTTCAAGTCGTTTGAACGGGACACAAACGCATTCCCGTATGCCGATCCTTTCACGCCAACCGAATATCGATCGCTTGATCCCTGGAAGAGAAGAGGATCTCCGTTGTGCTGAGCCAATGCGGGCTGGCCCGGCATGAAAAGAGAAACCAGGATCCAGGACAAGATGAGTTTGCGGAAGAGGTCGTTGCGCGAGATTTCAGGCATAACTGCGTCTCCAGAAGAGTTAGTTCAGCGCATAGCCAATAGACAAACGGTGCACGCCCGGTAATGTGCTTCCAAACCTATCAAAAGCATAGTCCAATCTGAAATTGCTGTATTTCACGCCAAAGCCATACGTCAATCCCTCTTCGTCAAAATTTATCTTGTAGCCTCCTCTGAGGAAAAGAAAATCACCCAGAGCATACTCCGCCCCGATATGGTGTTGTTGGTCGTAATCCCTGGGATGACTGAGATCGTAGGAGACGAGAAGGCTTTGCGAACTTGTTTGCATCAAGAGCGCTTCGTCCGGGGAAAACAGATAGGCGGAAATGCCAGCTGCAAACGTTTCCGGTACCGGATACGATTCCTTGATGAACTTCACTTCCGGACCGAAGTTCTTGATTGACAGTCCAAAGCGAAGAGAGTTCCAACCTGTCTCGTAAAGCAAGCCACCGTCGAACGAAATTGTCGAACCTTTGGCAACTGTCAGATCCTCCCTCAGGTACTTCGCTGATATTCCAAATGTCAACCTGTCTGTTACTGAATGCGCGAGTGAAATTCCAAAAACGCTGGCAGTCGGATGCATCACTTCCCCCGTGAGTCCGGGATTGTAGGTCCAATCCGCATTGAATCCTAAGTGATTGGCGTCAGTAACTTCAATAGTGCCATAATCCACGACGACCGCGAACAAGCCAATTGCCGTGGATTGGCCCACCGGTAATGAGGCCGAACTTGAATACATATTCACGTCGAGAAAATAATCGATGTAGGAAGTTGACACATCAAATCCGTTCGTTCTTCGCAGCCCTGCCGGGTTCCAATACAACGCTTCTGAGGTCTTGACTGTGGACACAGCGGCACCCCCCATGGCTGCCGATCTCGCATCAAGCGAAAGTTTCAGAAACTGAAAAGAGGTTGTCCCCACTTTCTCACCACCCGAAAGAATAGAAGCACCGGCGAACAGAAAGAGGAGGATGAATTGCAGAGATAGTCGTTTCATGACTTTGCCTTTTCAGAAAAAGAAATGCGGCCTACTTGATAACGACAAACTTGCCCATATATCTCTCACCCTCGGGTGTTAGGACGACATAGAAATAGACACCGGAGGCATATTCCTGGAAATTCCGCGTTATGAGTTCAAAGTTGCGGGAGAACGATTGCTCATTATGTTCGATAGTCCAGAGCCTCTGACCCGCAAAAGAGTAGAATTGGATCGTGCATTTGGCCGGTAGCCCGTATATGCCGAGCGTTTGATCCAGACCTTCTCTACTGAATCCAGCCCCTGTCGTTGCATTATAGGGGTTGGGAACAACGTAGATCTTCCCAAGCTTTGAGACCGGTCCAATCTTTTTGTCGTGGAGAACGACGTTTGTTTTTCCGCTTTCATTGCCAGAAGCATCCTTCGAGGTAACAGAATAGTACCGTGATTCTCCCACAAGGAAACTTCTGTCAAGATCATCGAATCGATAAGAATCATTATTCGCCTGGCCGCGAACCACGGTGCCAATTTTCTTCCATGGGCCACTTCTTGCCTCTGCTCTGTACACGATGAATTGTGAAAGTTTGCCGGTAACATAACTCGCATACTTATTCTCAAAATTCTCGACATCACGTTTCCACTTGATAGAAACAGTTGCGCTATCCGTATTCAAAGTTTCGATAACAGGAGCGGGTATCGGGATCGGTACTTTATACGAACCGCGATTTGGCATTTTCTCCGGCCACGTCGGTGGATTGTTCTTATCCCATGCAGGGTCGCTTGGGCGAATGAGCGAATGCCCTACATATGCCTCATAGGCTTTATGTGCAACATCGTTTATGGAGACGACTTTGGAGTTCACATAATCCGGAATACCAAAATCAGCAACATAGTTTTTTGTCACCGTCTTGCCTCCGATGACAACTGGCCTGTTCCAGAAAGATCCCGGATGGTATGGGCTGGCACTTTCGCCGGAGGCAGGAGAATTCAAACCTCCTATTACCAGTTTGCTTGTATCAGCTCCAAAGCCTACCATTTCTGCCGTGGTAAAACGTATTTTGTCACCGGGCTTGAGATAGTAGAGTCCATAGGAGGCATATCTGATCGGATAGTTTGCGTTGAAGGGATAGTCATCATCCAACGGAATGGCGCGGCCACTATAGATTGCGGGCAGGTCAAGAAACTTGCCGGATTTCCTGTTATATGTGGGCATCCCCGGACCAGCATAGTAATTATTGTTCTTGCCCATCCTGGTTGAAAAATCATTCGAATTTGAAATTGCTTTGGACGTTGCCACGCTTGCATTGCTTGTATAGTAGTTATATGGTTGTTTGATCTTACCGTTCTGATCGAGATCGGCATTTTTCAGCGTATTCTGAAGAGAATTTCTGATGGCAACATATTGCGGGGATTGGTTGCTCGGGCCGTCTAGGGTATCAATGTATGCCAAATGCGCGGTGTCATAATACATGACATTAAATCCTGCAGCTTGAGGGCTCAAGAGTCCTCCACCATATTTTCCGGTTCGTGACCATTCGAGAAAATTGGTCGCGTCCTTCTCAGGAAATCCAGCCGTAATGAGCGAGTCTGCGCCAGTTGCCACTTGATTGTACAACAGACCGTAATCCGGGTCCCAGAAGCTCGTCGTATATTTTCCCGTCACATGGGGAGCCCACTTTGTGGAATTGTCATAATGCCTGATTTCACCAAATGCTGATGGTGATATTGCGTACATAAATGAAATGTAGACGTCGACAAGAGTGGTGTCCCTATGGACCAACTGAGAAGCATTCACATCAAAGAAAATTCCATTGTTCTCAAATTCATATTCATAAATAATGAAGTCATCATAATCAGGATAGCTGTAAGCACGAGAAGTCCGTGTCACAGAAATACCAGCGTTGGTATTCCACTTCGCTGTAATTATTTCTTCTGCTTCGTTGGGATCAAAGGCGGGGTTCAGGCTTCCATCGCCCAGCACGGGGAAGTTTTCAATTCTTTTGAAAGAACCTTTGACAGGCCAGCTCCACTGTAGATAGCTTCGGTTGCCACTTCCAGTGACGCCGCCGCATAATGCTGCAACACGGTTTGGCGATGGATTTGGTGTACCTCCTATTGCGATCAGGCCTTTCGTTCCCTTGTAATTCGCTGTGATATTGACACCCGAGCCATATCCATTGTGTTGGCCTGGATAGGTCGAATATCCGGTACCGCTGGATGTCGGAATCGCGGGTTTCAAAAACGGAGGCCATTCCATCATGGGATTGACAATATCCAGAACAGTCTGGTTGATTTGAGTAGGTTGGCCGATCTCTCCCGTGTTGAATACGGTTTCATGAAGCATGCCACGCGTGTGTGTAAGATATAATTGGTTATCAGGATCAGGGATGACCTGCGCGGAGAGCCACACGTGTGGAATGAAGAACATCAACACCACCAATCGTACGGCCAGTCTTGAGTTTCTCGATTTCATGAATACCTCTCTCCGATATTCTATGCTTGCTAACGATCCTGTGATAGAAGAACTACATTTCTATCCACAAACCAATTCGAAAATACGCCGGCTGATTGTCATATATCTGAGCGGCAGTGCTGTAGAGATAGCGTTGTTTCGACGCAATTTCTCTATCAACGGATTCCCTGTATTTGGGATTGTACCACACCAGACTTTCTCTTTCTCCGTCGTTCCATCTGAGAAGAGCATCCTGCATGTTCCTTTGGTCAAAAATCGCGTCATAAGAATACTCTTTGAAGTTGATCAAATTGTAGCCTTCAGCATATGCTGTGTACTTTGCGGTTCCGACTTTGAAGGATTTCTGCATTCTAATTCTTAGGTCGTAGTAGTTCGGACTCCGCATGTTAAACATCGTCAACGTGCCACCGGAAGGATCGCTGTACGGGCGTCCGGAATTGAATGTAAATGTAAGGGCGATGTTGATGTTTGAAAACGGCTGAATGCCAAACAATTTTGGCCCTGTTTCATTCGGAGTAAGTACCGCTGCCGTGGCTAGCAGCCGATGGGTTCTATCATAATCCAGCAGGATGTCCTTTGTACCGACGCCTTGGTTGATCACCAACGAATCGATGTTCGTGTCACGAGTGCGATAAATGTGAATCGGCTGTCCCACGGGTCCGCTCGATTTTCCCTTAGCAATCCCATAATTATAGTTCAATCGAAAGGTGAAAGGACCTGTTTTATGATCAAGACTTACGACGAATCCCTTGATGGTCGCGAAATCGATATTTGTAAAATTGGTGAAAGGAGGGGTATTGTACTGCAAATCCTGGTAGGTCGCCTGCTCAATGAGATCATTGACGTCTTTGTAGTATGCGCTCAAATCGACGCGCAACCCGCTCGGTAGAGCATGAACAATACCGACATCCCACGCTGAGGTCCTTTCGGGCTTCAACGTGCCGTTCCCCAGGTCGGAAAAAGTATAAATCGTTCCTGTTTTGCCGAATCTGCCACTAACGATGTAATTGAACGGCGGCCTTTGAACAAATGTCCCGTAGTTGAAATGAAAGACTGTATGCTCCGACACAGGGAAGGACATTCCGAATCGCGGTTGAAGTCTGGCAAATGGCTTGGTTTTGGTTTTGGCTGCCTCGTCTGGACTAACGCTGAGACCCTCTGCATTCGTGAGCGGACTGAAGACACTGGAGAAGTAGTTGTAGCTGAAATCGTAGAAGTCGAACCTCAAACCGATGTTCGCGATGAGTCCCTGGAATTCCATCTTGTCTTGAACGTAGAGTGCCCCTTCAAACGGATAGGTTTTATATGATTTGTACTTCCAGGAGGAGAGATCACTCATACTATAGAGATCTTTGACATCAAGAATATACGATACATACTGAATTCCGGATTTCAAGAGGTTATTCGAATTCAATTGAACGCTGTAACTTCCATCAAATGAGTATGTCGTCGTCTTCTCGTCTGTTCTGGATGTGGTGAGATTATTCATCGCGAGAGGCTGGACTGACCACGAGCCGGCATATGCATACGTGGATCCAGATCCTCCGAGATAGGCATTGATATTAGAATACTGTCCGGGCTCCAAAAAGTCAGGATTTACTTCTTTCCTCAGTTGCAGCATCTGGAGATTGAGCTCGACGAAACTCGCTTGATTGAGTTGATGCATTAACTTGACGCCAAGCTGCTGAGATGTTTTGGAGGTCTTTGGATTCTGAAGTATTCTCTCAAAGAAGTCGCTGGGTTGTAAGCTTGAATTATCAAATGAATAACCATAGACGTATAAGAGGCTCAATTTATCTTGTCGGCCTATTTGATATGTCAAGTTGCTCAGCAATTGTCTGTGGAGATTATCATTGGCCATGGGTACAACAACGTTCCGGCTGTTTCCTTTCTCTTGCTGAAGTGCCACAAAAAGCCTGATGTCATCTGACAGAGGTCCGCCGAACGTGATGTTCAGTTTGTGCTCCGGTATGCTCTTGTCATCCGTCCCGATTTCTCTTGTCGCCTGTTTCCAGTTGGCTATTCCGAACCTGGCTGCTCTCAGACTATCAGAACGCGACACCATGGACCTTATACTATCCGGCATGACAGTCGGATATTTTCTTGAAATATAGCTCCCGTATTTGCTGTCTTTGTCGAAGTACGGTCTTAGAATACCGATGTCATAGAATTTCACGAGCCATTGCTCCGGGTTCGTCAATACGTCATACAATGGGTAATTCTCCTTGGAGTAGGGATTACCGCCCCAGGTTTGGTAATGAGGGAGATCCATTGAAAGGTCGATGCGAGATGTCCATTTATCTCCCCCCTCCCTCGGTACCATATTAATAACGCCGGATTGCGCGTTCCCGAACTCGGCACTGAAGCCGCTGGTGAGAACGTCAACAGTCTGAAGAGCGCTTGTCATTGGTTCAAACGATTTGCTCATATCGAGCGGGTTATTGATGCTTCCTCCTGAAACATAATACTGGGCTTCGCCTTCTCTGCCGCCTCTGAAGTGATTATCGATCACGTCAGCTTGAAGTGTGAGTATGTCCGAGATGGAGTTTATCCCAGCCATGCTCTCGACATCAGATATATCGTATGTTCTTTTTGTCGCGGTCAGGTCCTTTTCGACACTGCCGGGCTTGTACGCTGTCACGACCATCCCTTCATGCTGAATCGCTTCGGCGTCCAGCTCTATGTTCACCTCGGTCGTTCGATCGATGAAGACCTTAACCCCTGTAATGGCTTTCTTCCCATAGCCGAGCAATCGGCAATTAAGGGTGTACTCTCCGGGCCGTAACGCGAGAATGAAAAACGCGCCATCCAGGTCAGTAGATGCCCCCTGGGGAATCGGCAGCTTCACTTCTTTACCATCCACCCAAACAGCGTCGACATACACGCTTGCACTCGGAAGTGGCTCGCCGGTGCTCTTATCGGTCACCTTTCCGGCTATTTTTCCCGTCTGGCCCGCAAATAGTTCGCAGGCACAGAAGAATAGAAACGAGGTTGCAGCCACTTTGGATGCAAGCTGAATCGAGCTCATCATATTAGCCTCCAGCAACCAAATTCAGAGTAACCAGAGAATCTTTTCAACTTTTCCACGCTTGGGAGAGTGATTGCGAAACGATGCTCAGGAATCAATCACACTATTCTTAGTTGGTATACCAAATGTAAGTAAGCAACAATATTTTGAAAAAGTCAAGCGAAAGGAATATTTCTTGCTTTTTCGCTGAACCTCTTGACAAAGTCAAGTTGAAATAATATACTTGGTATACTTAACTTCCATATTGAAGGTTGGTTGTGGCCATCAATCCGAGCAATCCTGAGCCGTTGTATGTTCAGGTCGCAAACGACATAAAAGCGAAAATCGCCTCCGACGCATTGAAATCAGGAGATCAACTGGCGACTCAGAATGAACTGGCAGACCAGTACTCTGTCAGTCTCATTACTATCAAAAAGGCTTTGAGTGATCTCAACAGAGAGGGAGTGATTTATGCGAGGGCCGGCAAGGGAACCTTCGTTGCGACTCGACCGAACGGAGTCGACTATACCAAACTCAAGACTGTTGGCTTCGTCCTGAGAGATCTCGAAAGTCCGTTCTTCTCCAAGATACTCTCGAATGTAGAGAAAGAGCTGTCTTCCGAGAAGTACAATCTTCTCCTCTCGAGTTCAGCGGGAAGAGAAGATCGAGAAGACATGTTGATCCAACATTTCCTGGACATCGGAGTAAGCGGACTGATCATTGCATCAATGTCCCGCGAATACATCGCATCTCCCATCATCAGAAAACTACATCGTGACAATTTTCCATACGTCGTCGTTTCCTACATCGCCGATGAGGACATCACCTACGTTGGAACCGATCATGAGGAAGGCGCATTTCTTGCCACCCAGCACCTGATCAAACTTGGATACAAGAGGATCGGATACATTAATGGTGTGAATGGCGAGCGAGGGAGTTTGCTGGGAGATTTGAGGAAGCAAGGTTTTGTTCGGGCGCTGGAGCAATACAAAATCCATTACAATCCCCAGTATGAATACAGATTTCAATTGCGTGGAGAGTGGGACGACTATCAATCGGGGTACGAAATAGGTCTCGAGTTCGCCGCTTCTTCAAATCGGCCCGAGGCAATTTTTGCCTTTGACGACCTCTCCGCTCTTGGCTTCCAGAAAGCCGTGCTCGACAAAGGAATCGGCGTACCGAAGGACATCGCAATTGTGGGATTCGACGACATCCGAAGAGGCGTGACAGCTCCGGTGCCACTCACCACTGTACATCAACCATTGGCGGAAATTGGCGTCGCTGCGGTCGACGTTCTGCTGAAAAGAATCACCGGACAGCCGGTTCCCACCCGAAGGATTCTGAAGCCCACGCTCATCGTGCGAGAATCGTGTGGCGGGAAGCTGCGGTAGATTGATTCCACGTCAAGCGAAATCCGATATGAACCCCAGCGGAGTGGAACCGAGGGCCTTGACATTCCGAGATCACAAAAGTTGTCCTATCACTTTCAATCAGAGGAGCACATAACGATGAGAATTCAACGACAAACCAACCACCTCTATCGCCTGGGCACCCTTCTATCTTTGTTCATGATGTTGTGCCTGACGGTTTTTGCTCAGACCAAACCTGCGGCAGACGAGAAGGGAAAGAAGGAGAATTCGGAATCCGCGTGGAAGACGCAGGCACAGAACATTTCTGAGGAAGTGGGACTCTCCAAGGATCAAACTGCGAAGCTCACGGCTGCCTATCTCGTGGTAAAGAAAAGCCACAAACAAGCTTTGAAAGAGCTCCCGGAAGAGAAGGACAAAGACAAAGCGCGTGCGGCAACACTAGCGGCGATCGAGAAGGACCGCACAAAATTCGCAGCGTCTTTGAAGGGCATATTGACAGAAGAGCTCATTGCCAAGGTGCTTCCGACACTGGGCAGTTTTAATGCAAAGTGGGATGGATTGGTCGCAGCGCTTCAGGATCTCAAACTAGAGAAAGCTGCGATGAAACCGGCGATGAAACTTGTCAGCAACTATGTCACAGAATACGAGACGGCCAGCATCGAATCGATGAAGACCGTGAACCACAGACCGAATTCGAAGCCATTCAAAGCAAAGCTTGATGCAGGGCTGTCGGAGGTCCTCAACGCCGAGCAATTGAAAATATGGAAAGACGCTACCGCCTCTTCAGATGGCAAGGACAAAAGCAATACGAGCAGCGAGACCGAGAAAAGCAGCAAGAGTAAGAAGAAATGATGCCGGCGACGCTGGCTTGTCAAATGCTCAGCATTCGCGACATAACACTAATAGATTGATCGCCACCTTATCATAAGGGATGAAGCATGGACTCCACAATGAATCGAAGAAACTTTCTGAAGGGCGCCTCCATGGCGTCTCTCTATGCCGCTACTGGTGTCGGAGTTGGCAGTACGCCGGCACTTGCCGAGCCGCAGATCAAGCGTATAGGCGGACCGAAGCTGAAAATCAGCTTAAATGCGTACTCCTTTTCCAAAATGTTGAACGACTATAAGAAGGATCCAACGAAAGGGATTTCGCTCTTCGACCTTCTTGATTTCTGTGCAAAGAACAATTTCGATGCGCTCGATGCCACGGGATATTTCTTCCCAGGCTATCCTTCGGAGTTGCCTACCGATGCATTCATTAATGAATTCAAGCGTCGAGCGTTTGAACTCGGACTTGATATCAGCGGGACGGGAGTACGCAACAACTTTACTCTGCCGGATAAGGACAAACGCGCTGCCGACGTCAAGCATATCAAACAATGGGTGGAGGTCGCTGCAAAAATGGGTGCGCCCGTGCTGCGTGTGTTTGCCGACACTCAGATGAAAGGCCAAAGTTGGCAGACAGTGGCCCCGGATTTCAAGCGAGAGCAAGTGGAAGATTGGATAGTGGAAAATCTAAAAGAATGTGCCGACTGCGGGAAACAATACGGCGTGATCATCGGCGTTCAGAATCACGGTGATTTCTTGAAAACGGCCGAGAATCTGCTGCATCTCATCGGGCGTGTCGACTCTGTCTGGTGTGGGCCAATCGTAGACACCGGCTATTTCGTGTCGAAGGACCCGTACGAAGATATGGCAAAGGTCGCGCCGCACGCGGTAAACTGGCAGATCAAGACAAGCCCCTTCGGTGCAGAGAGCGGAATCAAGACAGATCTCAAAAGGCTCATCGGCATCGTCCGCACGTCCGGTTATCGCGGTTATATCCCCATTGAAACTCTTTCGGTGAAGGGCGCGCCGTATGATCCGTTTGATGCAGTGCCGAAGTTTCTCGCCGAGATACGCGAAGTGCTCGGCACAACGACCTAGCCTGAAATCATTCAATAGACCTTTCCGGGGAGGTGACGCATGCACATCAGCATGAATCGAAGAAAATTCATCCAGAGTATCTCGAGCGTTTCGGTTGGTGCGGTTCTGGGAGCGGCGACAGGCACCGGACTTGCACTCGCGCACCCGCAAATCAAACGAGTGGGCGGGTCAAAGCTCAAAACCAGCCTTAACGCATATTCTTTCAACAAGCTGCTCAGTGACAATGCGAAGACCCCGGGCTCCGGGATTTCGCTGTTTGATCTTCTCGACTTCTGTGCGAAGAACGACTTTGATGCTGTCGACCCAACCGCGTATTTCTTTCCGGGATATCCTGCTGTGCCGTCGGACGCTTTCATCAACGACTTCAAACTCAGGGCCTTTCATCTTGGCCTTGATATTAGCGGTACGGGCGTGAAAAACAACTTCGCGGATCCCGATCCGAAGAAGCGTGCTGCTGACGTCAAGCTGGTGAAGGCGTGGATCGAAGTCGCCGCAAAACTTGGTGCCCCTGTCATCCGCGTATTTGCGGGCCCCATTCCGGAGGGTTACGAAGACAAGTGGGATGAAATCGCGAAGTGGATGGTAGCGGATCTGAAAGAATGTTCAGAATATGGCAAGGCGTTCGGCGTGCTCGTCGGTGTGCAAAATCACGGGGACTTTCTTAGGACCGCCGACGGGGTCATTAAGATAGTGAAGATGGTGGATTCAGAATGGTTCGGAACCATCCTCGACACAGGATTCTTCCTGACGCCCGATCCGTATGTCGACATCGCAAAGGCGATGCCTTATGCGGTCAATTTGCAGGTTAAAGAAAGTCCATTTGGAGCTGCAAGCCCGATTCGGATTGACGTGAAGAAGCTCATCAAAATAATCCGAGACTCCGGTTATCGTGGCTATTGCCCGATCGAAACCCTTTCAGTGAAAGGGCAAGAACAAGTATACAAACCATACGAGAGTGTCCCGCGGTTTCTCGCGGAACTCCGGAATGCCATTGAACAATCAGCGTGAGTACAGAATTGTCTGAGACGCATAGTCGGGAAATCAGATTTGGTATCGTTGGATGCGGGATGATCAGTGAGTTTCAGGCTGATGCGATCGCGAAGGTACCGGGAGCCCGGGTGGTTGCCTTCTGCGACAAGGTCAAAGCTGCGGCCGATGCCAGGGCTGCACAATTCGGTGGAGCTGTGTACACCAACGTCGGGGATCTTGTAGGAAATCCTGATATTGACGCCATTTCCATATGCACTCCTTCTGGCTTGCATCTGGAGGCAGCCGTTGCAGCCGCCGCTGCAAAGAAGCACGTGATGGTCGAAAAACCGATTGAGGTCACCCTCGATCGTGTCGATCAGATCATCTCTGCCTGTCGCAGCAACGGGGTCAGACTTGGGGCGATTTTTCCACGGCGTTTCATGGATTCAAGCCAGGTGCTCAAGAACTCGATTGATACAGGGAGGTTTGGCACTATAGTTCTTGCGGACGTGTACATCAAGTGGTACCGCACGCAAGAGTACTACGCGAACGGAGGTTGGCGCGGGACTATACGTTACGATGGTGGTGGCGCTCTTATGAACCAGGGGATCCACGGTATCGATCTGTTGCAGTGGCTCATGGGGGGTGTGGAGAAGGTATCGGCATTCAAGGCGACGCGGGCACATACGGGAATCGAAGTGGAAGATGTGGCCGTAGCATCGCTTCAGTTCCGTTCGGGAGCTCTTGGGGTCATTGAAGGGACGACGGGAGCGTGGCCAGGTGCAAAGATCCGCATCGCGATTTCCGGAAGCAACGGCACCGTCATCATGGAAGATGAATCGTTCCTCACGTGGCAGTTTCGCAACGAAACAGCGGAGGATGAGAATATCCGCAAACGGTTCAGTCAGGCCGATGCCCTCTTGTCGGGAGGAGCCTCCGATCCCCGGGCTATCAGCAGTGAAGGACATCGCAGGCAGTTCGAAGATTTCGTTGCGGCGATTCGGGAAGATCGTCCGCCGAGAATCGACGGTGCCGAAGCACGCGCTGCCGTCGCCGTCATAACTGCCATCTACCGCTCTGCAACAGAGCATCGGGTTATCACTGTCGAATGAGTTCGCGCCGTAAATCATCCGGACCGCGAAAGCATTGATCTGGACATCAAGGAATCGCCATGCACGTCGTGAATTCTGTCATTCCAAAGAAACCTTCCGTCTTCGAGGGTGTGACCCCTTATCACTGGCTGGTTGTTCTCATCGCCTCCTTCGGATGGTTGTTTGATTGCATGGACCAGCGGATCTTCGCACTCTCGCGCGAATCGGCCCTCACGGAGGTCCTGGGGAGCGGCGCAGCGGATGCGGTCGTCAAATCGTGGGTTGGCTGGGCGACCGCCGTCATGATGATTGGATGGGCAACTGGCGGAATCATCTTTGGCACCATGAGCGATAAGTTCGGGCGCGTCAGGACGATGGTCGTGACCCTTCTCCTGTACTCGATCTTCACCGGCCTCTCCGGTTTGGCCCGGACTCCCGAAGAGTTCATGATCTATCGATTCATCATGGGCCTGGGCATCGGCGGCATGTTTGCATCTGCCACGACGCTGGTCGCTGAGAGTGTCCCGGGCAATTTCCGGTCGATCGCGTTAGGCTCGTTGCAGGCTCTGTCATCTGTCGGAAACCTGATCGGATCATTGGTAAGCACTCAAATCAAGCCTGGTCAGGCTGATTTCCTGTTCGGCATGTCCGGGTGGCGCATCTTGTTTTTCGTCGGCGTGCTGCCGGCGTTGCTCGTGGTACCAATCGTGTTCTGGCTACGAGAACCGGAAGCCTGGAAAGAAGCGAAAGCCAAATCAAAGAACGCTGATGGCACAACAAAACGGATTGGATCAATTGCAGATCTTTTCAAGGTGCCTTATCGTAAGAACTTGCTTGTCGGTGTAGGTTTAGGTCTCGCGGGCATGGCCGGGCTTTGGGGCATCGGCTTCTTCTCGCCGGAACTAATTTCGACGGCCCTGAAAGGCGAATCGCAAGGCGTCATCGACACAGTACGGGGGTACGGGACGGCGCTGCAGGATGTGGGTTCGTTCCTTGGAATGGTGACATTCACGCTTGTAGCCACTTATATGGGGCGGAAGAAAGCATTTTTCGGAGGATTTGTGCTCTGTCTCGTCACAACGATTTACGTGTTCAACAATCTCAAGACCGGCAACGACGCCTACTGGATGCTTCCTCTGATGGGATTTGCCCAGCTTTCGGTCTTCGGCGGCTACGCCATCTACTTTCCGGAGCTTTTTCCTACGAGATTGCGTGGTACCGGCGTAGGGTTCTGCTACAATACCGTACGCTATCTTGCCGCAGCGTTCCCGCCGATGCTCATGGGACTGAATCAGGTACTCATGAGGCAGGGAGTCGCAGATCCCTTCCGCAAATCCGCCACCGTGCTCTCGTTTATTTTTGTCCTTGGGCTTGTCGCTCTCATCTGGGCTCCCGAGACCAAAGGTAAACCGCTGCCTGAGGATTGAAGCAGACCTCGCTTTCGTTCCGGTCTGATGTTTGAAATGCTGCAAACCAAGACACCGAACCAATGGTTATTTTAAGCGCTTTCGCAGACGAAGTGACAGACGATTTTCAAGGTCAGATCTCTTTTCTTGCCTCTGAAGAGGTGCATTACATCGAGATCAGATTCCTCGACAAAAAGAATGTTGTTGACCTGACACACGCTGAAGCTGTCGCCGCGAAGCGACTGATGGACGACCACAATGTGCGCGTGAGCGCCGTCGCCTCTCCAATCGGGAAGATAAGGATCGACGAGCCATTTGAACCACATCTCGAGAGGTTCAAACGAGCGATTGAGCGGACGGTGTTATTGCAAGCGCCTTTCATACGGATCTTCAGCTACTACCCGCCTGTCGGAGAAGACATCGCTCTGCATCGAACCACCATTATCGAACGGATGCAAAAGAAAGTTGAGCTGCTGAAAGGAACAGATCTTGTCCTGGTGCACGAGAACGAGACAGACATTTATGGCTCCACAGCAGAGCGTTGTGTCGATCTGATAACATCGGTGAACTCGCCTCGCCTTCGTCTTGCATATGATCCCGCCAATTTCGTTTGGGGACACAGCATTGCAGATAATATCCAATCGTGCTGGCCGAAAATGAAGCCATATGTTGTCCACGTGCATATCAAAGACTGGAAGATGGGAGAAACGCACGTCGGATGCCTTCCTGGTGAAGGGGACGGACAGATACCCGAACTACTTGCGGAACTCTCGACGATGAAGTACCAAGGCTTCCTCACGATCGAACCACACCTGAAATCAGGCGGTCAGTTTGGAGGTGACACCGGGCCGGGATTGTTCTCAGCTGCTATCCGTGTGACACGTGAGCTATGTCAGTCTGCTGGTTTGAAGACGAACTGAAGAAGGAAATACTCATATGAAATACATCTCCTGGTTAGTCCGCGTAGGTCTTGTCCTCGTTTTCGCATCTAGTATTCTGTGCGCCCAAGAAAAACAGAGTGGAGGGAAAGGAGACCTCGAAAGCGGACTCCCGCCCGATATTCACCGGCTCAAAATCGGGGACCCTGCGCCAGATTTTTCGTTGCTTGGGATTGACGGAAAAACCTACACCCTTTCCGATTTCAAGAGTGCACCTGTTCTCATGGTGATCTTCCTGTCAAACCACTGCCCGTATTCGCACGCGGCTGAGACTCGATTTCTTCCTCTAGTTGCCGAATTCAAGTCAAAGGGCCTCGAAGTCGTCGCTATTAACCCCAACAGCACCGAGGGCGTTGCCATTGACGAACTCGGCTACAGCAAGTACAACGACAGCTATGAAGAAATGAAAATGTACGCCAAGGAAGCCGGCTTCACTTTTCCATACCTCTACGACGGAGACAAACAGCTTACCGCCAGAGCGTACGGTTGTCTTGCCACGCCGCACGTATTCCTTTTTGACCAGCAGCGACATCTACGCTATGCAGGCCGGTTTGATGATTCTCGATTCGCCGACGCTTCCACTGTCACCTCCCCCGATACACGCAACGCGGTAGTTGCACTGCTATCGGGTCGTCCCGTACCTGTTGAGATGACGAAGCCGATGGGTTGTTCGACAAAATGGAATTCAAAGAAAGAACAAATAGCCCTGGCAAATGAGAAGTGGGAACAAGCGCCGGTCACGCTGGACACGATTGACGTGGCTGGTGTTGCCGCAGTGGTCAACAACAAAACTCCGAAGTTTCGACTCATCAATGTCTGGGCGACCTGGTGCGTTCCTTGCGTGCAGGAATTTCCTGGGCTGGTATCTCTGTCCCGACGTCTCGGCAATCGCGACTTCGAACTTATCACCATCAGCATGGATGATCCAAAGGATCAACCAAAGGTCAAGAGGTTTCTAGAAAAACAACATGTATCGACTCCGAATCGCGTGCAACGTTCCCTGAAAGCCGAGGGGCGGCGTACCAACAACTACCTCTTCACAGGTCTCAATTCTGATGCCTTGATACAAACTCTCGATCCGTCGTGGCCCGGTCCATTGCCGCAAACGGTTCTAGTCGCACCCGGCGGGAAGATCATCTACAGCCACAACGGCCTGATCGATCCAACCGACGTTCTGGCCAGGATACTTAAGGAACTCGGGCTTTATTACAGGTGACTTTCCACGGGCGCGAAGTGGATTCAAGATCCTCGCCCCCGCCATAGGGTCACGACCCCGCTACAACGAACAAAAAAAATGGCCGAATCTTTTCAGAATCGGCCATTTTCGTAGCGGGGGC
>Ga0208566_1000182_pt1 | contig 45668 bp, 43 predicted proteins | sample PL_2010_150m_FD_184159 | JGI IMG/M metagenome (GOLD analysis project Ga0208566, IMG submission 184159) | Freshwater microbial communities from Powell Lake, British Columbia, Canada to study Microbial Dark Matter (Phase II) - PL_2010_150m... | ecosystem: Environmental > Aquatic > Freshwater >...
CACTCACACGGAAGCAGACGGAGAAGAAACCATTCGTATCATTTCGGCTCGAAAGGCAGACAAGACGGAACGGAGGATTTATGCGGAAGGCCACTAAACACGCAACAGGCAAACTGACCGCCGAGCAAGCTGAAGAACTCAAAGCATTGCAAGCGTTACCCGATGATCAAATCGACTACTCCGACGCGCCGCCAACGAAAGCGGAGGAATGGCGCGATGCGGCTGTCGGCAAGTTCTATCGCCCCATCAAGCAGCAATTGACGCTACGGATTGACGCCGATGTGGTTCATTGGTTCAAGGAGCAGGGCAAGGGCTACCAGACACGAATCAATGAATTACTGCGCGATGCGATGATGAAAGAGACGAAGCACTGACGTAGAGCAGTTGCGGACGCCGGTTCGATTCCCGCCGCTCCACCAAATCGAATGAAAACGGCACCCTTGTGGTGCCGTTTTTGTTTGGCATTCGCCGGACGTTTACGGTACATTTCAGCCCATTCGTTTTACAAACGTGGCTGGATGGGGAACGATGGCTGCCGCAAAGCATGAACCCATGAACCCATGAACCACGGAGCATCGCGATGCATGTCGGAAATCCGTCGCTGGCAGCAATAAGGTCAAGCTGTTGATGGATATAGCAGCACGCATTGCAATAAATTAGGGCTTAACATGACCGACCAGAACAATCGCGCCAGCAGCATCGCCAATTCACCCATTCCCGCCGACGACCGCCGCGCGCAACTGGCCGCGCTGATTCCCGAGGCGTTTTCCGAGGGGCAACTCGACGTGGCCGCACTCAAGCGCGCGCTGGGCGGTGATGGCGTCATCGAAGGCGGCGAGCGTTACGCGCTCACTTGGGCAGGCAAAGCCAACGCCTACAAGGTGCTGCAAACGCCATCCACCGCCACGTTGCGGCCGCAGCGCGACTTGTCGGTAAACTTCGACGAAGCGCAGCATGTGTTCATCGAGGGCGAAAACCTGGAAGTCCTGAAGGTTTTGCAGAAAGCCTACTTCGGCAAGGTCAAGCTGATCTACATCGACCCGCCCTATAACACCGGTTCGGACAGTTTCATTTACCCCGACCGCTTCCAGGAAAGCAAGGAAGACTACCTGCGCCGCATCAACGACCTGGCCGACGACGGCACGCTGATGCGCGAGGGCTTCTTCCGCAAGAACAGCAAGGAGAACGGCCACTATCACAGCAACTGGCTGTCGATGATGCTGCCGCGCCTGTATATCGCCCGCAATTTGCTGCGCGAGGACGGGGTGATCTTCGTATCCTGCGACGACAACGAGGTGCATAACCTGCGGTGCTTGATGAATGAGGTATTCGGGGAAGAGAACAGGATCGAATGTTTCGTTTGGAAAAAGAGCTATGGCGGTGGTGCGAAAGAGAAATACGCCGTGACCCAGCATGAATATGTGCTGTTATATGCTCGCAGTCTTGAGCATGTTTCTGCGCTCTGGCTACCGCCTGACAGTGAGGCAGTTCAAAAATACTACAAATACCAAGACGAAAAAGTCGAAACACGCGGCCCTTACCGAGTCAAGCCACTGGAAGCAACCAAGAGCATGGATGAACGCGAGAATCTCGTCTATCCGATTCCTGGCCCGGATGGCAAAGACATCTTGCCGAAGAGGCAGTGGTGGTGGAGTAAAAGAAGGGCATATAAATCGCTTGAAGACAATGAGTTAGTGTTTTTGAAATCCGACGAAGGTTATTCTGTTTCCTATAAACAGTACCTCTTCGACGGCGAAGGAAATCAGCGAGGGGCAAAACCATTTTCAGTGATTGATGGGATATACACGCAACGCGGTACTTCTGATCTTGCCGACTTATTTGGAGGAAAAGTGGTTCTGCAGTTTCCGAAACCAGTGGACTTACTCAAGAAATTTATTCTTACAGGTGACGATGAAACTCGGAATGGCATTTACCTAGACTTCTTTGCTGGTTCGGGAACCACAGCCCAAGCTGTTCTTGAGCTAAACATCGAGGACAACAGCGCAAGGCAATTTGTCTGCGTCCAGATACCAGAGACATGCGATGGCGACTCAGAGGGTGCCAAGGCGGGTTTCAAGACAATTGCTGAAATCACCAGAAGACGGATTGCCGCGACTATCGAAAAACTTGGGAAAACAGCCGACCTGGCGACACAGGTGACAACCAATCTCGGTTTTAAGTCCTTCCTCCTCACCCCTTCCAATTTCAAGCAATGGCGCGGCGACGGTATCGACACCCCCGAGCAACTGGCCGAGCAAATCGAGATGTTCGCCAAGTCCGAGAAGGAGGGGGCGCAAGTGGAGCACATGCTCTACGAGTTGCTGCTGAAGTTCGGTCAGGAACTGACCACGCCGGTGGAAACGCTGGACGTGGCGGGCGGCAAAGTGTACGCCATCCACCAGCGCAAGATGTTGTTCGTGCTGGAGTCCTTCAGCGACGCCATGATCCAGCCGCTGGTGGACTTGAAGCCGCGCGAGATCATCGTTATCGACGGTGTGTTCCACGACTCCGACACGCTCAAGACCAACCTCGACTTGCAGTGCCGCGACGCGGGCATCAAGTTCACTTGTCTGTAGAGGGGGCCGTCATGCCCGAAATTTCCCGTTTTCTCGGCATCCTTATCCTGATGCACTTCCGCGAGCACAATCCGCCGCATTTTCATGTTGAATACAACGAGTTCAAGGCCGCGCTCACGATAGAGCCGCTGGCGTTGACCGAGGGCAAGCTGCCACCGCGCGTACTCAGTTTGGTGGTCGAATGGGCGAGTGAGCATCAGGCGGAATTGCTGGAAAACTGGAATGCCCTGCGCACGACCGGCCAGTTTCATCGGATCGCCCCGCTGGTCTGAACGCACGATAAAGGAGCCAAAACCATGTTGCTGGAAATTACCGATGCCGAATACCTGAGCGCTTATCGCGTGCGCATGACATTCAACGATGGGCGTGTTGGCGTGGCGGATTTGCATGTACTGGTCAACTCGACTCCCAAGTCGATTTTTGCCGCTTTCGCGGACGAAGCTTTTGTCCGGCAGTTTGGCCTGGAACATGGCACCTTGTGCTGGCCGGGCGAGCGGGATGTGGCGGCGGAATACCTGTATTTCCTCGCCTTTCGGGACGATCCGATGCTTCAGGCGTTGTTCCGTCAGTGGGGTTATCTGGACGAATGCACGGATGTGCTGGCCGCATGAAGCTGCAATTCGACGCCAACCAGGACTTCCAGCTCGAAGCCATCCGCGCCGTGGCAGCGCTGTTCGAGGGCCAGCCGGATGCTTCGCAGAATGCCGTGCCGATGGCCGATGAGGGGCTGTCGAGCCTGAAACTCTCCGAAACCGGCGTGGCGAACCAGCGCGTGATTACCGACGAACAGTGGCTGGAAAACCTTCAGGCGGTACAGAAAAACCACGGCATAGCGCCATCGGGCGCGCTGGAACAAATGAAGCTGGAGGACGGCACGCCGGTAGGCACTTTCCCCAATTTCACCGTGGAAATGGAAACCGGCACCGGCAAGACCTATGTCTATCTGCGCACGGTACATGAGCTTTCCAAAACCTATGGCTTCAAAAAATTCGTGATTGTGGTGCCTTCGGTCGCCATCCGCGAGGGGGTGCTCAAGAGCCTGCAAATCACCAGGGAACATTTCCAGACGCTGTATGACTACGAGCGCGTCGAGTTCACCGTATACGACTCGGCGAAGGTGAATCAGCTACGCAACTTCGCGCTGTCCGACGCGATTCAGATTCTGGTGATCAACATCGACGCCTTTGCGAAGGATTCGAGCCCCCTCTCCCCCGGCCCCTCTCCCGTCTCGCCAGAGCGAGCAGCTTTGCTGCCGATCTCGGCGGGGATGCCCCTTGCGGGTACAAGGGGCGAGGGGAGAAAACGGAGCAAGGGCAACGTCATCAACCAGATACGCGAGACGGGCATGAAGCCCATCGAATTCATCCAGGCGGCGCACCCCATCGTGATCCTCGACGAGCCGCAAAATCTGGAGACCGATAACCGCAAACAGGCCATCGCCCGGTTGGCCCCGATGTGTACATTGCGCTATTCGGCCACGCACCGTAATGCCTACAACCTGATCTATTCGCTGGATCCGGTGCGCGCTTATGAAATGGGGCTGGTGAAGCAGATCGGCGTGGATTCGGTGATCGAGTTGAAGGACGCGAACCAGGCTTTTGTCGAGGTGGAGGGCTTTAAATCGAGCACGCGCAGCGTGTCGGCCAAGCTGTCGATCTGGGTGAATCAGGCGCAAGGCCCGGCGAAGAAGAGCGTGACGGTGAAGAACGGCGCTGACCTCTATGCGCTGTCGAACCAACGCGAGATTTACCGGGACGGTTTCATCGTCAACGAGATCGACGCGGGCGAAGGGTTCGTGACTTTTGCCAATGATGTGCGGGTGTGCCAAGGAAGCCCGCACGGCGCACTGACCGATGCGATCCTGAGGCTACAGATCGAGGCCACGATTCGACGCCACTTCGAGAAGGCGCGAAAACTGCACCCGCTGGGGATCAAGGTGCTGTCGGTGTTTTTTATCGACAGGGTGGCGAACTACCGCGTCTATGGCGAGGACGGTAGCGCCGGTAAAGGCAAGTTTGCCGAGTGGTTCGAGGAAATTTACGAGCAATACCGCGCCAAGGCCGACTTCGCCGGTCTGTTGCCGTTTGAAGCGGCGCAGGTTCACAATGGCTATTTCTCGCAGGACAAGCGGGCGGTGTCGCCTTTCGAAACCCTCACCGGCAAGACCAATGCCGACGCCGAGGCCAGCACCTTCGAATTGATCATGCGCGACAAGGAGCGGCTGTTGGGTCTTGCCGAACCGCTGGCCTTCATCTTCAGCCATTCCGCGCTACGCGAAGGCTGGGACAATCCGAATGTTTTCCAGATTTGCACGTTGGCTGAATCCAGCTCGGAGATCAAGAAGCGGCAGGAGATCGGCCGTGGCCTGCGCCTGTGTGTGAAAAGCGTTGGCGATGAATTCGTGCGCGTCCAGGATCGAGGCATAAACCGCCTGACGGTGATTGCGAACGAGAGCTACGAGGACTTTGCCAACCAGTTGCAGACCGAGATGGTCGAGGCCGGGGTGAAGTTCAAGCGCGAGATGGTGCAGAACGAACGCGATAAGGTGACGGTGCGACTGAAGAAGGGCTATGACACCGACAACCAGTTCTTGGGCTTGTGGGAAAAGATTCGGGCGCGCACGCGCTATCGCGTTGAGTACAACACGGGCGACCTGATTGCCAAGGCCGCCAGCCGGATCAAAGGTGCTATGCCGCCCATCGAGCGGCCTAAGGTGGCGTTAACGCGCGCCGACATTGCTATCGGCACGGCAGGCGTGGCAGGCACGCAAACTGGCTACCGGACGCAGACGGTGGAAGCCAAATACGTGATGCCGGATTTCGTCGGCCAGGTGCAGGGCAAGACGGGGCTGGCGAAGTCCACCGTGGCGCGCATCCTGCTCGATTCCGGGCGTATTGGTGACGCAGTAAACAACCCCCAGGCGTTCGTGGATCACGCGGCGGAACTGATAAACGCGGTGAAGCGCGAATTTCTGGTGTACGGCGACGGCTCGGAGGGTAGCGGCGTCAAGTACGTGAAGCTGGCAGATGCACTTTACGAAATGCGGCTCTTCGAGGACGACGATTTGATGGAGGCGTTCGCCTCCAATGTGCTGGCCGTCGAGAAGCAGGAGAAGACGCTGTTCTCGCACATCGTCATCGACTCGAATTCCAGCCCGGAGCGTCTATTTGCGAAAGCCTGCGAGGACAACGACGACGTGCTGTTTTACATCAAGCTGCCGCGCTGGTTCCAGATCGAAACGCCGGTCGGCTCGTACAACCCGGATTGGGCCGTGGCCTACCGCAACGACAAGAGGTTGTATTTCGTGGCCGAAACCAAGAAGACCGGCAACGGCGACCACGTGCGCCGTGACCTGTTGCGCCCCATCGAAGACTTGCGGATCGAATGCGGCAAGCGGCACTTCAAGAATTTCGAGCAGGTGTGCTTCAAGGTGGTCAGTTCGTTGACTGAGTTGCTGGCATGATGGGGCAGCGTTACCGTTTAAGCGAACCTGGATGGTGGCGGCGCAGGAAGAATGAGTTGGCGGGTTTTTGGCTTATTAATCGGGCATACGTGCTACAGGTGTGCTACTATTTTGCTCATCTGGAGGTTGAATGCCAAAGCCCAAAGAAATCCTGCTGGAACAGGAGCGTCACGAACTTAAAGCCAAATCGGGAGGCGGCATCCTGAGTTACGAGGTGTGGGGCTACAACGCAAACGGCAAGACCGTGGTAACACGATACAACCTTGCGTATATCAACCACGCGATTCATTCCCTCGATAACGGACGGGTGTTGGGTTTCGACAATGCACACGACTATCATCATCGGCATTGTTTTGGGCAGGTCGAACCCGTTGAATTTACCGACTTCGACGCGATACTGGAGCGATTTCAGCAAGAATGGTGGGCTATCGTCCTGAAACATAAAGAGGCAAGATCATGACAAAATTGGTTATCCGTACAGATGATGCCGCAGGCTTTTTTGATCGTGCTCGCAATGCTGCGCGCAGAGCAGATCGAGGCGAAAACTTCGAGGAAAAAATTACGCTGTCATTCGAAGAGCCTCAACGAATGTTCACCGTGCTATCGGAAGCACGCCGCCGCCTCATGCTTGAAGTGATGCAAGAGCCGAAAACCATTGGCGAATTGTCGTTGTGTCTGCATCGTAATCGCTCATCAGTAACCAAGGATGTCAATTTGCTGGAAAAGGTTGGGTTGCTGGTTTCGCAGCGTCAGACAAACCCAGGGCATGGTATCCAGAAAATCGTTCGTTCTGTCGCGCCGAAGATCGAAATGGTAGCGACATTGGGGTAGGTTCGGTTTTGAGTGAAGCGGGAATCGAACTTGCGTCCGCAACCACGTAACAATACTCAAATGCTCGAAACAGTGCTAAATCGGCATATAAGTTGGTTTGTTTCGAGTCGCCTCTGCCGCATCAATAATGTTGTTACAAACCGGTATGTTGCATAACAAATAACCGCGCTACGTGGCAACACTGGTGCGGTTTTTTATTGTTTGGCGGTCAACCGGTTGACCGGTACCCCTCCCCGCTTACGGGACTTCCAGCGGGGTGGTTAGAAACGTATGTTGGTGACAGAGAACGGCTGAGATACAACTTTTGTGAGAAATATGACTACGCTAGCCCAACTTCATCTCGATATTGATCTACGCGTTCAGGCTATCCGGGGGGGTCGTCCCGACTGGTTGTGCGGGAAGGGCTGCGACAGCTGTTGCCGGCGGCTCGCCGATGTGCCTCAACTGACCCTGGCCGAATGGGACTTGCTGCGGGAAGGCTTGGTCGCGCTGGCGCCGGAACGGCTCCAGGAAATCGGCAGGGCCATGGCCGGCTTGGCCGGCCAGCAGTCGCGCCCCATCGTCTGCCCATTGCTGGACCTTGCTAGCGGCGCCTGCCCGGTCTATGCGCAGCGTCCAGTGGCGTGCCGCACCTACGGCTTCTACGTGCAGCGCAACCTGGGGCTTTATTGCCACGACATCGAATCCCGCGTAGCCGATGGCGCCTTGGCCGACGTGGTGTGGGGCAATCACGATGCTGTCGATCAGCGGCTTGCCGGCTTGGGCGAAACCCGCACGTTGGCCGAGTGGTTCGAGCATTGGGTGTGCGGCGATTCGGAGCGGAAAAAGGGGCATGGTAAAATATGCCGATGAACGATTCTCAGCGTCGTGCCGACGCTACTCCGCTCGCGCGCGCAGGGGAGGGGGAAAAGTTATTCACGGGTTACATTATTCAATCGACTGGAAGGATTCGGCGTCATGCATGACCGCACCAGCATCAAACTGATCAATCAATCGACCCGCACGCGCAGGGTCGCCTTCGCGTTAATCCTGCTCGCATTGGCGCTGCCGTCCTTGTTTGCCTGGAGCGACAATGTCGCGCTCGAAAGTGCAGGAAAGTTTACCGGTCAACTGGTCGCGGTGACGTTGCTGGCGTTTATTGCACGTCTATGGGTAGCACGTCATTATTCGGTGGGTATCCAGGTCCAGGCGTTGCTGGCTTTTGCTCTTGTGCTGATTGGCTGGTCGGGCTATGTGTCACGGATTGCGCACGATGAGCGCGTGTTGGCAGCGGCCCCCTCCGTCAGTGCGACGTCATCGCGCATTCCTGGTCAAGTGGAACCTGTTGACGCAAAATTGGAGGGTGCTCAGCGATAGCGCATTCAGTATTTGTGTTTTCCGCAATCTGTCCAGGCGACCTCAGTTGGCCGATTCTTTTGATATTTACCCAAAAACTCTGACTTTTCTCTGTCTGTTCCCTGTTTGGCTGTCGACCGGTCAACAGATCATCTCCCTATTCAGTGGCGCTGGCGCTCAATTTGGGTTTAAATGTGCTGGAGGCGGGCGTGGAATCCGAGAGGCAACGGGGGGTTCATGCGACATGCCAGGGCGATTTCCTGTTGTTCGGCAAGCCTTTGCTGCTAGCGGAAGCGCCGGCGTTTTTGATGAATTCGTGAGGTAACGCCATGGCAAGCGCCAAAGTCGCCATCGTCGACGACACTGAAATCAATCTCACCTTGATGAAGCACCTGGTGAAAAAACTCGATGGATGCGAAGCCTATTGCTTTTCCGATTCCGCCGAGGGCTTGCAATGGTGCCTCAACAACTCGCCCGATCTGATCATCGTGGATTATATGATGCCGTCCCCGGACGGACTGGAATTCATTCAGCGTTTTCGCGAAGGGACGGACAGAGAGATCGGCATTCCGATCCTGATGATCACCGCCAACAACCAGAAAGAAGTGCGTTACCGGGCATTGACTGCGGGGGCCAACGATTTTCTCACCAAGCCGGTGGATACCGCCGAATTTCACGTTCGCCTGAAAAATATGCTGGTGCTGCGCGACAGCCAGAAAAAGCTGGCCGATCACGCCGCCTGGCTTGCGGACGAGGTCAGGAAAGCAACCGCCCAGATTCTGGAGCGCGAGAACGAAATCATCCTGCGTCTTTCCAAGGCCACCGATTACCGCGATCCTGAAACCGGCGCCCATATCCTGCGGGTGGCGCACTATGCCAGGCACATCGCCGATAATCTCGGCTTGCCGGAAGCGGAACGGGAATTGGTCTTCCAGGCGGCGCCGATGCATGACATCGGCAAGGTGGGCATTCCCGACCACGTCTTGCTCAAGCCGGGCAAATACGAGCCGGAAGAGTTCGAGATCATGAAAGGCCATTCCCGCATCGGCTATGAAATCCTCGCCAACAGCGAAGTCCCGGTGCTTCAGGCGGGTGCGCAAATCGCCCTGACTCACCATGAAAAATTCGACGGTCGCGGCTATCCCGATGGCAGCAAAGGAGAAAACATCCCGTTGTTCGGACGGATTTGTGCGGTGGCGGACGTTTTCGATGCCCTGACTTGCCAGCGCCCCTACAAGGCGCCTTGGGAAATCGAGCGTGCCGTCGCGCTGTTGCGCGAGGAAGCCGGCAGGCATTTCGATCCCGCTTGCGTCGAGGCATTTCTAACGCGCTGGGACGAGGTTGTGGAAATCAAACTGAGGATACAGGATGACCATTCCAGTGCGAACCCGCTCTGATTCACCTGAATCCGCCATCATTTCTCGTTCGATGAAGCCGCTACGCGAAATGTTCCATCCCGCCCGCAGCATCCGCGCCCGCATCGGCTTGGCGGTAGGGGGTTTTGCCCTGATTGCCGCGCTGTTGCTGAGCGGGTTCATTGGCAACCGCACCGCCGACCAGTTGCACGACGACAAAGGCGCGGTCATGGCGCGTCTGGCCTACCGCATGATCATGGCGCTGGATCAGGATGTCGGGGACCACCTCGGACAAATTGGCGCCCTGGCGCTACAGGATGGAATCCGCAATGCCGCGCCGGGTAACGCAGACAAGCGCTTGTTGGTGGAAATGCTGCAACGGATGGAAGGTGAATTCGCCTGGGTCGGCATCACCGATGCGAACGGGATTGTTGTGGCCGGAACCGGCGGCCTGCTGGAAGGCAAAGACGTGTCGCAGCGGGATTACTTTATCCAGGGCCGCAAGGCCCCATTCGTCGGCGATGTGCATGACGCATTCCTGCTGGCGAAATTGCTGCCGCCACCGAGTGACGGGCTACCCCTGCGCTTTGTGGATGTCGCCGCACCGATCACGGATAAGGAGGGCCGTTTTCAAGGCGTGGTGGTCGGCCACTTGAGTTGGGAATGGGCCAGCCTTAGCCGCGAAAACCTGTTTCGCGTGATGAAGGATGCCTCGGCATTCGACCTGGTTTTGCTCAACCGCGAAAACAAAGTGTTGTTGGGCGATTCCCGGCTGGTTGCGCTGAACCAGAGGCTGGACACGCCCAGTACGCGTGCCGTCGCGGGGAACGCCAACGGCTTTCTCGTCGAAACCTGGCTCGATGGCAGCAGTGTTTTGACCGGCTATGCCCAGAGCCGCGGCGCTAAGGATTACCCGGGATTGGGCTGGCGCGTGCTGGTGCGCCAGAATGCCGAGCGGGCTTTTGCCGATGCCCGGATGGTGCGCAATTTTATTTTTGTCGCAGGAGGGCTATCCGCCCTGCTTTTCGGGGTGGCCGTGTGGTTTTTGCTGGGGCGCTTGATCGAGCCGATGGCGCGCATGTCAAGCGTGGCGCGGCGCATCCGGGCGGGCGACAAGGCTATTCGCATTCCCGTCGTGGCGGGCTGCGATGAAGTGGCCGAACTGTCGCAATCCTTGCGCGCGCTGATCGACGACGTTACCGCGAAAGACGGGGAATTGGAGGCATTGAATGCCTCCCTGGAAATGAAAGTGGCGGAACGCACCGCCGAGCTGTCGGTCAAGGCGCAGGCCATCGACCAGGTGAACGGCGCCCTGATCGTCACCGACTGGGATGGTTTCGTCACCGGTTGGAGCAAGGGCGGCGAGGAAATTTATGGCTACGCCGCCGCCGACATCGCCGGCAAACACGTTGCGCTACTCCATCCGTCGGCGCTGCTCGAATTCGTGCGTGGGCAGATCATCGCCCCGCTCAAGCAACATGGCGCTTACGAAGGCGACGTCGTCACGCTGCGCAAGAACGGCGAAACGTTTTACAGCCATTTGTCGCTGTCGCTGCTGCACGACGAAGCCGGCAAGCCGGTCGGCATGATCGGTTATGCCACCGACGTCAGCGAACGGGTGCGCATGGAAGAGGCGTTACGGCAAACCGCCGAGGATTTGAAACAGGCCGCCGAGGCCGCCGAGGCGGCCAACCGCGCCAAAAGCGAGTTTCTCGCCACCATGAGCCACGAAATCCGCACGCCGATGAACGGTATCCTGGGGATGACCGAGCTGGCGCTGGATTCCGATCTGACCGCCGACCAGCGCGAATACCTCTCCTTGGCAAAAATCTCGGCGGAATCCCTGCTGACCATCATCAACGACATTCTCGATTTTTCCAAGATCGAGGCCGGACGGCTGGAATTGGAGAAAGTACCTTTCGATTTGCGCCACGGGCTCGATGCGCATATTCGCAATCTGGCTTTCCGCGCCAGGAAAAAAGGTTTGTCGCTCTCTTGCGAGTTCGCCGAAAACGTTCCTCACCAGTTGCTCGGCGACCCGGTGCGGCTTAACCAGATCGTCATCAATCTGGTGGGCAACGCCATCAAGTTCACCGAGCAGGGCGGAATTACGGTCAGGGTCGCCGCCGAAACGCTGGATCAACATGCCGCCTTGCTGCATTTCAGCGTGGCCGACAGCGGCATCGGGATTCCCGCCGACAAGCTGGCCAGTATTTTCGACTCGTTTTCCCAGGTCGATGCTTCGGTAACGCGCAAGTATGGCGGCACCGGTTTGGGCCTGGCGATCTGCAAGCGCCTGGTCGATCTGATGGGCGGCGAGATCTGGGTGAAAAGCCAACCGGGCAAAGGCAGCATTTTCCACTTCACCGCGTCGTTAGCGCCGGCCGCCTCGGCTGCCGCAGCGCCGCTTGCCGCTTTGCCGGCCACCGAAATGGTCGGGCAAGCTCCGCTCGAGGTGCTGCTGGTCGAAGACAACCCGATCAACCAGAAACTGGCGCTTGCCTTGCTGGAAAAGTGGGGACACCGGGTGACCATCGCCAACAATGGCGTGGAGGCGCTCGCCTATGTGGGCGGCGGGCATTTCGATCTGATCCTGATGGACTGGCAAATGCCGGAAATGGACGGCATCGAAGCCACGCGGCAGATTCGGGAAATGGAGAAAGCTAGCAGCGGACACGTCACCATCGTTGCCATGACCGCCAACGCCTTGCAGGGCGACCGCGAGCGTTGCCTGGCGGCGGGCATGGACGGCTATATCGCCAAACCGATCCAGACCGGGGAATTGTTGACGGTCCTCGGCGGCAAGGCGGCGATACCGCCTATCCCGCAACCGCAGCCCGCTGCTGCCAAGGACTTCGATTATGCGGCCGCACTAGCCTCGGCGGAACGCGAAGTGCTCGATGTGCTGACCGAGATGTTTCTCGAACAATATCCGGCATCCCTAGCTGAAATCGCTGACGCCATCGCCGCTGCCGACTATCTCAAACTCGAACGTTCCGCCCATGCCTTGAAAGGGCTGCTCGGCTATTTCAGGGCGGTTCCGGCGCAGCAAGCAGCGCGTGAACTGGAAGAACTCGGTTCCCAGTCCCGAACCAATGCCGGGGCGGAGCCGCTGGCGCGGCTACGCGCGGAAATCGAAAAACTTAGGCCTCATCTTGAAGCCTATGTCATGCCTCATTGAAGAGCCAAGCCATGATCGAACGCCTCAGTATCCGCACCAAGCTGATATTTATTCTCCTTATTCCCATTGCCTCTTTGCTGTATTTCTCCATCAGCGGTGTCAGGGAAAAGTCCTCTGTCGCCGCGGATATGGGCAGTATCGAGATGCTGGTGCGGCTGGTCGTCAAAACGGGCGAGGTCGTCCACGAATTGCAAAAAGAGCGCGGCATTTCGTCAGGCTTTGTGGCCAGCAAGGGCAAGCATTTCGCGGTGGCATTGACCGCCCAACGGCAGTCCACCGACAACGCGCGCGAAGAATTGGAGAAAATCGTTAAAGGCCTGGAAGCCGGACGGCATACTGAGCTGCATGAATTATCGCTGGCCGAGGCGTTACGGAAATTGCACGAGATCGATTCGCAGCGCGCTGCGGTCAATCAGCTGCAAGTCGAGGCTATCCGTTCGACTCACGGCTACAATGAAATTATCGCCTCCTTGCTGGAAATTCCCATGCAGTTGCCCAAGCTGGGCGGCAGCAATCCCGCGCTGACCCGCTCCTCCCTGGTTTATGTTGCGCTGCTTTTCGTCAAGGAATATACCGGGCAGGAACGTGCGCTGCTCAATAATGCGTTCAGCAGCGGATTTTTCAACGAATCCCTGCACCATGATTTTGTCGCCAATCTCGCTATGCAGCTGGCCTACATGCGGCAATTCCAGGCTTATGCCTCGGAAGGGGAGAAGGCCTTTTACGGCAGCAGGATGCAGGCGCCCGAGGTGCTGGAGGTGGAGCGCATCAAACGCTATGCGCTGGCGCGAGATAACAAGTCCGTGGCAGATCAGCCGCCGGGGCCGTGGTTCCGCGCAGCAACCATCAAAATCGACCGGCTCCACGAAGTCGAGAAAAAACTGGCGGACGAGTTGTTGGCGCAGGCTGAGCAAGTTCGCCGCAACGCCCGTGCCATGATGAGTGCTTTTGCCGCGTTGGCGACGGCCTCTATCCTGCTGGCGCTGATCCTGTCGATCATCCTGATCCGCAACATTCTGCGCCAGCTCGGCGGCGAACCTTGCCTGGCCGCGGAAATTGCCCATAAGGTGGCGGAAGGCGATCTCGCTGCGGAAATCCCGCTGCAACCCGGCGATACCACCAGTTTGATGGCCTCGCTCAAAACCATGCGCGATGCCTTGGCCGGGATGATAGGCGAAATCAGCACGGCCAACCAACGACTCGAACAACGGGTAGCGGAGCGCACCCACGAACTCGGTGCCAATCTGGCGCAAACCAGGAAAAATGTGGCGGAACTGGAAAACCAGCAGTTCGCCCTCGACCAGCACGCCATCGTCAGCATTACCGACATCCATGGCAACATCATCTACGCCAACGACAAATTCTGCGAAATCAGCCAGTATCGAATCGAAGAGCTGCTCGGCAAGAATCACCGTATCGTCAAATCGGGCATTCATCCACCCGCTTTTTATGAAGAATTGTGGCACACCATTTCTTCGGGCAAGGTGTGGCACGGCGAGGTCTGCAACCGGGCCAAGGATGGCGGCCTGTACTGGGTCAACGCCACCGTCGTACCCTTCGCCGATGAAAGCGGTTTGCCTTACCAGTACGTCAGCATCCGTACCGACATCACTGCGCAGAAGCGCATGAGCGCACAAATCGAGGAGAATCGCCGTTTTCTGCAAGGCTTGACGGATGCCTTGGGCGAAGGGGTGTACGCGGTCGATACCGCCGGCCTGTGCACTTTCGTCAATCCCGAGGCGGCGAGGCTGTTGGGCTGGAGCAACGACGAGTTGATCGGCAAGCCTATCCACGACATCGTCCATTATCAAAGAACCGACGGGTCAAAGCACCCGCGCGAGCATGGTCTGCTCCACCAGGCGGGTGCTACGGACAAGGCTTTTCACTCCGAGGACGACCTGTTCACACGGCGCGATGGCGAAATATTCCCGGTGTCCCTTACTGCCGTGCCGCTCTTGGAAGACGGCCAAGTGAGGGGAACCGTTTCGGTGTTCCAGGACATTACCCTGCGCAAGAAAACCGAACAGGCACTCCGCGACGCCAAGGAAGCCGCCGAAGCGGCCAGCCGCGCCAAGAGCGATTTCCTGGCGACCATGAGCCATGAAATACGCACGCCGATGAACGGCATCATCGGCATGACCGAGCTCGCGCTGGACACCGAACTCCCGCCGTTGCAGCGCGAATACCTGGAAATCGTCAAGGCTTCGGCCGATTCGCTGCTGACCGTGATCAACGACATTCTCGATTTTTCCAAGATCGAAGCCGGAAAAATGGCACTGGATGAAACTTCGTTCTATCTGTGCGATATGCTGGCCGATGTGGTCAAGCCGCTGGCCCTGCGCGCCGAGCAAAAAGGCGTCGAGCTGATTTACGAGGTGGCGTCGGATGTGCCGGATTGCCTGAGCGGCGACCCGCATCGTCTGAAACAGGTGATCGTCAACCTGGTCGGCAACGCCATCAAGTTTACCGGCGAGGGGGAAATTGTCGTCCGCGCGCTGCTGGAAAAGATCGACGAACGGGAAGCGCTGCTGCATTTCATGGTGTCGGACACCGGCATCGGCATTCCCGAGGAAAAGCAGGCGCTGATCTTCGAGGCCTTTTCCCAGGCCGACAATTCGACCACCCGCAAATACGGCGGTACCGGCTTGGGCTTGACCATCTCCGGCCGGCTGGTGAAATTGATGGGCGGGAGGATCTGGGTGGAAAGCCAAGCGGGGAAAGGCAGCACTTTCCATTTTCTGGCGCGCATGGGGCTGTGCAGCGACAGCGAGATTGCCTGTCATCCAGGGCAGGGTGTCGATCTGAATGGCGCGCGGGTGCTGGTGGTGGACGATAATGCCACCAACCGCCGCATCTTCAGGGAAATGCTCGGCAAGTGGGGCATGACGGTCGATACCGCCGAACTCGGCGCCGAAGCGCTCAGCAGCTTATGGCAGGCCGCCCATACGGATCGCCCCTACCAGTTGGTGTTGCTCGACGTGATGATGCCGGAAATGGACGGATTCGAAGTGGCGCGGGAAATCCGCCAGAATTCGGCTACCGCGCATTTGCCGCTGTTGATCCTTTCTTCCGCGATACGCGCCGACAGCGTGACCCTGTGCCGCGAACTGCTGCTGGATGCCTGCCTCACCAAGCCGGTGAAGCAGTCGGAGTTGCTGAAACACATCCAGGCCGCGCTGGGCGCGCCCTCACGCAGCAAAACCCTCCCGCAACGGCAGATTAGCGTGGCGCATCTCAGCGAAGGGCTGCGCATCCTGTTGGCGGAAGACAATCCGATCAACCAGAAACTGGCGGTACGCCTGCTGGAAAAGCACGGCCATCAGGTAACGGTGGCCAACAACGGCCTGGAAGCACTGGAAATTCTCGGGCGCCAGGAAGTCGACCTGATCCTGATGGACATGCAAATGCCCGAGCTGGATGGTGTCGAAACGACCCAACGCATCCGTGAACAGGAACAGGGCGGCAACCAACACCTCCCGATCATCGCGATGACCGCCAATGTCATGCCGGAAGACCGCCAGCGTTGCCTGGAAGCCGGCATGGACGGTTACGTGGCAAAGCCGATCAATAGCGAGGCGCTGTTTGCCGCGATTGCCGGCGTGTGTCTCACCGTAACGCGGGAAGCCGTCTCCGGCGCAGGCATGAGCGAGGCCTCCAACTTCGATTATGCTGCTGCCCTGGCAACCGCAGACCGGGAAGTCATCGACATTATCGGCGCCGATTTCCTCGAGCAAGTGCCGGCCTATTTCACCGCACTCGATGCGGCCATCGCCGCGTTTGATTGCAACACCGTGGCGCGCATCGCCCACACCCTCAAGGGGCTGTTCGGCAACTTCGCGGCAAAGCCCGCCGTGGAAATCGCCCGCGCCATCGAGCAGGCAGCCCGTAATCAAGCGCCGGAGCGCCTGGAATCGCTGCGCGGCAGGCTGAAGCAGGAAATGGACTGCTTCGCCGGCTGTCTTCGTGCTTTACTCGAGGACAGGCTTTAATTTGCGTTCTCATCGCATGGTTTTACGCAGGATCGGCTTGTTCGGGCAAGCGGAACGAAAAAGCAAAACTCCTATTGCAATTTGAACGAAATCATGCCGTTATTTGGTTTTAATCCACAGTTAATAGGCTTGACAAAACGGGGATGACGCTATCGCAATGAAATTACAGGAAATTTATAACGCATTGAATGTTAACGTAAAAATTGATGGCTGTTTTTTGACCAGTTTGAGAAAATCCTTTATCCCGATTCACTTAATCACGATTCTTACAAGTTATGCACAGTTTTATCCACAGAAGTTGTGGGCAACTCGAAAACAATATACGTGTCGTAGGGTTAGGATGATTTTCGGTCTATTTCATTAACAAAGCCGCGTAACCTGAAACCGCATCTCCATAGCCGCTTTACCAAGCCTGGCCCGGGAATTGCTGGGTGTTAATGCAATTGTTCCGAGGAAAATGTGATGTCCGGCGATATAGAATCCATCGAGTTGTCCACGATCTATGAGATCAGCAAGGTATTGGGCTCGTCGCTCGATCTGCACAAGACGCTGCGCGAGGTGCTTAATCTGCTGTCTTCGCACCTGCAAATGCACCGAAGTGTGGCGAGCCTGCTCCAGGATGGTGAATTACGCGCGGTCGCCGCCATCGGTTTGAGCGATGACGAGATCGGGCGCGGGCGCTTCATGATCGGCGAGGGAGTCACCGGGCGCATCCTGCAAACCTGCGTGCCGGCGGTGATCCCCGATATTTCCAAGGAACCGCTGTTCCTCAACCGCACCGGGGCGCGCAAACTGGAGGGCCAAAAAATTGCCTTTATCGGCGTGCCGATAAAGGTGGGACGGCAATGCATCGGCGTGCTCAGCGTGGATCGCGAGGGCAGCCCCACGGCGGGGAACTTCCGCAAGGATGTGCGCTTCCTGTACATGGTCGCCAACCTGATCGGCCAAACCGTGCGGCTGCACCAAAATGTCGCGGCGGAGCGCGAGCAGTTGATGCAGGACAAATTCCGTCTGCAAAAAGAATTGCAGGGCAAATTCAGCCTCGACAACGTGATCGGGTCCAGCAAGCGGATGCAACAGGTGTTCGCCGACGTGCATCAGGCCGCCCCGGGCAAGTCCACCATCCTGCTGCGCGGCGAATCGGGTACCGGCAAGGAAGCCATCGCCCGCGCCATCCATTACCTCAGCCCGCGCAAGGACGGCCCGTTCGTCAAGCTCAACTGCGCGGCACTGCCGGAAAGCCTGCTGGAATCCGAACTGTTCGGCCACGAGAAGGGCGCTTTCACCGGCGCCACCCAGGAACGCAAGGGGCGCTTCGAAATGGCTCACGGCGGCACCCTGTTCCTCGACGAGATCGGCGACATTTCGCCGTCGTTCCAGGCCAAGCTGCTGCGCGTTTTGCAGGAACGCGAATTCGAGCGCGTCGGCGGCAACCGCACCATCAAGGTCAACGTGCGGCTGGTGACCGCGACCAACCGCAACCTGGAAGAAATGGTCAAAAAGGAAGAATTCCGCGCCGACCTGTATTTCCGCATCAACGTGGTGTCTATCTTCCTGCCGCCGCTACGCGACCGGCGCGACGATATTCCGCTGCTGGCGGAATTTTTCCTGGAAAAATTCAACCGCGACAACAAGCGCCATCTCAGCATCAGCCCCGAAGCTATGCAAACCATGTCGCAGTGCGGCTGGCCGGGCAACGTGCGCGAGTTGGAAAACTGCATCGAGCGCATGGCGACCATGTCGCGGGTCAACCTGATCCGCCATGCCGACCTGATGTGCCAGAAGGGACTGTGTTTTTCCTCGGCGCTGGGCAGTTACGCCCGCACCCATACCGGCATCCCGATAGTCGCCAGCGGGTACGCCGCGCCGCCGCCCAGCGCAGCGGAAAGCGACTTCGTCGCGGCGGAAGCCCCGCTCGACGACCAGGTGCTGGGTGAACGCGAGCAGTTGATCCAGGCCATGGAAAAATGCGGCTGGGTGCAGGCCAAGGCCGCCCGCCTGCTCAACCTGACGCCGCGCCAGATGGGCTATGCCTTGAAGAAATACGATATTCCGCTGAAACGCCTGTAAGCCCGCGCAAATTTTCCAGGCACATATCGGCGCAGGATGGGATAATTGCGCATGACTGAAATTATCCCATCCGCCTCTTCGTCCGCAGCCAGCGCTGCCGGACGCTCTTTCGCCGAACTGCCGCTGTCGCCCAGTATGCTGGAGACCTTGCAGCAGCTCGAATACCGCACCATGACCCCGATCCAGGCAGCCAGCCTGCCGATTGCGCTGGCCGGCCACGACCTGATCGCCCAGGCCAAGACCGGCAGCGGCAAAACGGCGGCGTTCGCGTTGCCCCTGCTGACCCGGCTCAACCCGCGCCGCTTCGCGGTGCAGGCGATGGTGCTGTGTCCGACGCGCGAACTGGCCGACCAGGTCACCCAGGAAATCCGCCGCCTGGCGCGTTCCGAAGGCCACATCAAGATACTGACGCTGTGCGGCGGCACCACCATGCGCCCGCAACGTGCCAGCCTGGAGCACGGCGCGCACATCGTGGTCGGTACGCCGGGGCGCATCATGGATCACCTGGAACGCGGCAGCCTCAACCTGGAAGCCCTCAACACCCTGGTGCTCGACGAAGCCGACCGCATGTTGGACATGGGCTTTTACGACGACATCGCTTTCGTGGCCAAGCAATGCCCGCCGGGACGCCAGACCCTGCTGTTCTCGGCGACCTTCCCCGAGGGCATCGCCCGCCTGGCGCGCCAGTTCCTGCGCAAGCCGCAGGAAGTGAAGCTGCTGGAACAGCACGAGGGCAGCAAGATCCGCCAGCGCTTCTATGAGGTGAAACACGAAGAGCGTTTGCAGGCCGTCGCCACCTTGCTCAAACACTACCGCCCGGTCAGCACGCTGGCCTTCTGCAACACCAAGCAGCAATGCCGCGACTTGCTGGAAGTGCTGCATAAGCAGGGCATCCACGCGCTGACCTTGAACGGCGACATGGAACAGCGCGACCGCGACCAGGTGCTGATCCAGTTCGCCAATCGCAGCTGTTCGGTGCTGGTGGCCACCGACGTGGCGGCGCGCGGCCTGGATATTTCCCAGCTCGAAGCCGTGATCAACGTCGACGTCACCCCCGACCCGGAAATCCACATCCACCGCATCGGCCGCACCGGCCGCGCCGACCAGGACGGCTGGGCGCTGAGCCTGTGCAGCCCGTCCGACCAGCGCCGGGTCGCCGCCATCGCCCAGATGACCGGCAGCGAACCGGAATGGCACACCCTCGGCTCGCTGCAAAGCGGCAACGACGCGCCGCTGGTGCCGCCGATGGCGACCTTGCAGATCCTCGGCGGGCGCAAGGACAAGCTGCGCCCCGGGGACGTGCTGGGCGCACTCACCGGCGAAGCGGGATTCACCCGCGAACAGGTCGGCAAGATCACCGTCACCGACCAAACCACCTACGTCGCCGTCGCCCGCAACATTGCCCGCGAGGCGGTGCGCAGATTGTCGGCGGGCAAGGTGAAGGGGAAGGCGGTGAAGGTGAGGGAGTTGGCGGATTGAGGCTTGCTTAGGGGATTGTTAGCCAAGGAATGACATCCGACGCAATACCCTGCGGGGATTGCGCCCTACAGCCCTTACAAGGGGTTGCTCTTTGTTAATGTTAATAATTGCAGTTTCTCTTGATCTAATTGCCATTAAGCTTTTTAGAAGTTCAAATGATCTAGGTTCACGTTGGTTTAGCTTATTTCTTTCAATTCTGTCGCTTGTATTTTTCTATTTCGCAATTCGCTAGTGCGTAGGGCGCAATCCCCGAAGGGCATTGCGCCGAATGGCGAATGACACGATACTCCCGCCATGCCTGATTACCGTCGAGCCTGGCATCAGGGCGGAACATTTTTCTTTACCGTGAACCTGCTGCAACGGCAGGGAAACGATCTGCTGACGCGGCATATCGAGACGCTACGGGATTCGGTTCGGCGGGTGCGGAAACTCTACCCGTTTCATATCCACGGCTGGGTGGTTTTGCCCGAACACTTGCATTGCGTGATGGAATTGCCGCCGCAAGATGCCGATTTCGCGACGCGTTGGCGTCTGATCAAAATGGCCTTTTCCAAGGCTATCCCCTATACCGAACGCTTGTCTGCCGTGCGCGCACGGCGGGGAGAACGCGGCATCTGGCAACGCCGCTATTGGGAACACCTGATTCGCGATGAGGCGGACTATCGCGCTCACATGGATTACGTGCATATCAACCCGGTGAAACATGGGTTGGTCGAACGCGTGGCGGATTGGCCGTATTCGACGTTTCATCGTTTGGTTGCGGATGGCGTTTATCCGCCGGATTGGGCGGGTGGGTTTGAATCCGGGGTTGGATATGTGGATTGATGTTTGGCATCCGGCATCCGGCGCAATGCCCTTCGGGGATTGCGCCCTACGTCGATGACCACAGCGACCTGTCCGCCACTTCGAAATAACTGAGATACGCCCGCAGATCGAATTCCAGCTGGTGATAGTCGGGTTCCATGTGTACGCACAGTTGATAGAAGGCCTTGTCGTGCTCGCGTTCCTTGAGGTGGGCCAGTTCGTGAACCACGATCATGCGCAGGAATTCCGGCGGCATTTCCTTGAACACCGCCGCCACGCGAATCTCGCGCTTGCTCTTGAGTTTCGAACCCTGCACCCGCGAGATGCTGGTGTGCGTACCCAGCGCATTGTGAAGCACATGCAGCTTGCCGTCGAACGCCACCTTGCTCAGTTGTCCGGTATTGCGCAGATATGTCCCTTTGAGTTTCAGCACGTAGTCGTAGAGCGCCTTGTCGGTGCGCACCGCGTGCGCCTGCGGATACTTCTTCAGCAGCAGGTCGGCCAGCTGGTCCTGGGCGATCAGCTGCTGTACCTGTTCCACCAGTGCGACGGGGTAGCCGGCAAGGTAATTCGGAGGCGGTTTCGGGCGCATGGAAACGGCAATTCCCCCTAGAACGGCGGGTTGCCTTCGCCCTTCAGCGCCAGGAATTCATCGATCAGCCGGGCGAGGATTTCTTCCTCGTCGCCGTCGGCCAAGCCGAGAATCTCGGCCACCATTTTCATCTTGCCGGGATTGATCCGGCTGCGGACCGGTGCGGCGGGTGTTTCGGCGTTGTCCGGGGCGGGTTCGGCTGGTTTGGCGGTTTCTTTCCTGCGCCGGCCGCCTTCTTCGGAGAGGGCTCTATCCACGATTTTCCTGGCCAGTTTTTCCCCTTCCGGCAGTTGTTCGCTCTGGCCGATCAGGGATTCGGCCTTCGCTTCGTTTTTCCGGGAGAGTTTTTCCAGCTGGATCGCGGCACCGGTACCGGAAATCTTGCCCGCATCCAGCAGCGCGGTAATCTTGGGGGAGAGGTTGGCCGTTGCGGCGGCGGTGGCCTGGTTGAGCCAGGTGGGCGTTCCGCCCAAGTGTTCCGCAGCCGTTTCCCGGGCTTCGAAGCGATCTGAAATGGTCTGGATGGCGTTGGCCATGTCGCGCGGTTCCAGCGGGGCGCGCACGCCCAGGCCCATGTTTTCGAAGACCTGCACTTCCAGGGCCTCGGCAGGCTCGCAAGGACGGATCAGGGCGGGCAGTATTTTCTCGCCGGCAAGGACTGCGGCGCGCCAGCGGCGTTCGCCGACGATCAGGGTATAGCGGCCGCCGGGATTGGCGGGCTGGACCAGCACGGGATGGATCAGCCCCTTCTTCTGGATCGAATTGGCGAGGGTCTTCAGGGCGCTTTCGTCGATGTGCCGGCGCGGGCTGGCCGGATCGCGGTCGATCAGCGTTACGTCGAGCATCTGGAAGTGGGGGAGTGTTTCTTTGAAAGGCATGGCCGCTCCGCGGTGAAGTGGTGGGAAGCGCGATCCGGGGCAGGCCGGGATCGGCTAAAGGGGCTGCATGATCCATGGTTCCCGCCACTTTTTCAAGCTGGTGAGGCAAGTAATCACTCAGCTAGGCTCTACCCGGTGCGCACAAGTTCCCTCTCCCACTCGTGGGAGAGGGTTAGGGAGAGGGCAATCGGTTGATTGAAAGGAAATTCTTCCCTCTCCCCCGGCCCCTCTCCCGCGAGCGGGCGAGGGGAGCAAGTCCATGGGGTGCCAGCGAAAACAACTTTGTCGCGTTCGCGACATTTCCCCGGCCACTGTTCATTTCACGACATCCCGGAAAAACCCACAATATGTTTCTAGGCGTATGTTATTAAACGATAAATGCTTGTGGCACGGTCGTTGCTAAATGCCTAGCAAAGCCAAACAACGGGAGCACGACATGCCGACTAACATCATTCCGATTTTCGACCAGCGTAAGAGCTCGGGTTGTGCTTCTAAAGGAAGTTGCGGCTCCGCTTCCGGCCCGGCCGACATGGCGCCGGAGGTGTGGGAAAAGGTCAAGAACCATCCTTGTTACAGCGAACAGGCGCACCATCATTTCGCCCGGATGCACATCGCGGTGGCGCCGGCCTGCAACATCCAGTGCAACTATTGCAACCGCAAGTACGACTGCGCCAACGAGAGCCGCCCCGGCGTGGTGAGCGAGAAGCTCACGCCGGAACTGGCGGCGAAAAAAGTGCTGGCGGTGGCGGCGGAAATTCCCCAGTTATCGGTGGTGGGAATCGCAGGGCCGGGCGATGCGCTGGCCAATCCGGCCAAGACCTTCAAGACCTTCGAGCTGATCCAGAAGGCGGCACCGGACATCAAGCTGTGCCTGTCCACCAACGGACTGGCCTTGCCGGATTACGTGCAGACCATCAGCGATTTCAACATCGACCATGTTACCGTCACGATCAACATGCTCGACCCGGAAATCGGCGAACAGATCTACCCGTGGATTTTCTACCAGCACAAGCGCTGGCATGGCCGCGACGCGGCGAAAATCCTCAGCGAGCGCCAATTGCTCGGGCTGGAAATGCTTACCGCCCGGGGCGTGCTGGTCAAGGTCAATTCGGTGCTGATCCCCGGCGTCAACGACCAGCACCTGGGCGAAGTGAACAAAGCGGTGAAGGCGCGTGGCGCGTTCCTGCATAACATCATGCCGCTGATCTCCGACCCGGCGCACGGCACCCATTACGGCCTGACCGGCCAGCGCGGGCCGTCGCCGCAAGAGTTGAAGGCCGTGCAGGACCACTGCGAGGGCGGTGCCAACCTGATGCGCCATTGCCGCCAGTGCCGCGCCGACGCGGTCGGGCTGCTGGGCGATGACCGGGGCGCGGAATTCAGCACCGACAAGATCGCCGCGATGGACGTGAGCTACGACCCGCAGCCGCACCAGGCCTACCTCGAATACGTGGAAAAAGAACGCAGCGACAGCGCGGCCGCGCGCGACGCCGAATTGGCCGCCATCAGCGCCCAGTCTTCGGATTTCGGCACGGCAAAACTGGTGGCGGTTGCCACCCGCGGCGGCGGACGGATCAACCAGCATTTTGGTCATGCCAGCGAATTCCAGATTTACGAAGTGAGCGCGGCGGGGGCCAAGTATGTCGGCCAGCGTCGTGTCGAACACTATTGCCAGGGCGGCTACGGCGAAGAAGAAGTGCTGGAGGGCGTGATTGCGATGATCTCGGATTGCGCGGCAGTCTTCGTCGCCAAGGTCGGCCTGTGTCCGAAAAAAGACCTAGCCGCCGCCGGCATCGAACCGGTCGAGGAATACGCTTTCGAATACACCGAAACCTCGCTGCTGGCGTGGTTCCGGCGCCAGTCCGCGGATGTTTCGCGACAAGCGGCAGCATAACCGGATTTAACCTGTTTTAACCGAAAGGAGAGCACCATGGCTTACAAAATCATCGTCGACGAATGCACCAACTGCGCCGCTTGCGAAACCGAATGCCCGAACGACGCGATCAATGAAAAGAAGGGTACCTTCAAGATCGACGCCGCCAATTGCAGCGAATGCATCGGCTATTTCGACGAGCCGCAATGCATCGCAGCCTGCCCGATCCCCGACTGCATCGTGGTCGACGACAAAGTGCCGCGCTACGTCGCGGCGTAAGGAGCGATCATGTGTATGACTGTGATGCCCAAGGCGGAAGCCTTCATGCGCCGGATGATCCGCATGGGCGGCGGGGCGGGCGGTTTCCGGCTGGTGGTGACGCCGGGCGGTTGTTCCGGTTTGAGCGCGGAATTCAGTGTCGAAGCGGCGCCGCAACAAGGCGAACGCATCGTGCAACTGGAAAGCGTCAAGATGTTCGTGCCGGAAACGAGCCTGGCTTTGCTGGAAGGTTACAACGTCGATTTTGCCGACTCGCCGATGGAAACCGGCTTCAAGTTCACCAATCCCAGCGGTGGCGCGTGCGCGTGCAGTTCATCGCAGGCGGCAGCCGGCGGCAAGCCGCCGGGGGTGGCGACGATCAGCCTGGCCAGTATAGGTCGGCGCAAGGGGTAGATGGCCGGCATCGACGAGGAAGCGCTCGACTGGCAGGGCGAGCCGGTAACGTGCGCAAGCTGCGACCACCGCGACCTGTTGGCGGCGGGTAAGTGCCAGTTGCGCCGTGCCTGCGTGTATGACCGCTACGCCAGCCGCATCCACCGTTTTTTTTCGTGGAACCCGGAGTTGGCGCGGGAATACCTGACGCACCCGTATTTCGAGGTGAGGGCGATTGCGGCGAAATTCGTGGACATTTTCCACCTGCCGCCGCTGCTCGACGACCCTGACGAGACGGTGCGTTTTTCCGCGGTGGTGCGCCTGCCGCAGCGCTTTCTGCTGAAAATGCGGGGCGACCCGGATCGCGAGGTGCGTATTCGGGTGGCCTATCGCCTGGAAGACCGGGAACTGCTGGAGATGCGTAGCGACCCGGATTATTACGTGCGCCTAGTGGTGGCGCGCCGCTTGCCGCCGGCCATGTTGCACCTGCTGCAGCACGATCCCGACCGCGAAGTGCGCCTGGAAGTGGCGCGGCGCATCCCGGAAGAACGGCTGTCCGAACTGATCGCCGACGAAGATGCCGAGGTGCGCCTGGAAGCGGCGCGCCGTCTGCCGGACGACAGGCTGCTCAAGCTGGCTTTGGATGCCGATTGGCGCGTGCGCTTCGAGGCCGCCAGCCGCATTGCGCCTGAGCAATTGGGGGAATTTATCGACGACCCGGATGAAATGGTGCGGGAAATGGCCAGATCGCGGATGTAAGTTAAGACTTTTCACCGCAGAGGCGCAGAGGCGCAGAGAGTTTTGTCATTCGAATAGTTATGGGGTAAATGATGGGTATGCAGAGTGATAAAGCACGAATTTTTTACCCTTGGTTTTCTCTGCGCCTCTGCGGTTAAGTTTTATTAAACATCCGGTGTTAAGGAGCCAACCATGAAAATCAGCCGTGACAGCGACACCATCGAAATCGACGGGCCGCCGCGCTTCGATTATGGGCAAAAAGTGCGCTCGCGCATGGTGATCCGCAACGACGGCACCTTTCCCGGCAAGGAAATCGGCGATGTGCTGGTGAAAAAGGGCGATGTCGGCTATGTCGCCAGCATCGGCACGTTTTTGCAGCAGTTTTACATTTACGGCGTGGATTTTTACGAGAGCGGCCACGTGGTCGGGATGAAATCGCGGGAGCTGGAACTGGCGGAGGATTAGCCGGGGTTTCGAGCAATGGCGATGCGTATTGCGGGGTCGCTGCACCATAGTTGTGCGTCATGGCAACCGGGGTGCGCCGGCATCGCATTGATATATTGACGTATTTATCCTGTTTATGGATTGGCGCAATGCTTGCTTGAGTCGATGCGTAGCTATAAAACTATAACAGTTCCTGATCACACATTGGAGTGGGTGGCTAATTCCGTTTCTAAATCCGACGCGAATGCGAAGCCTGGGCGAAAGCTGGGGCAAGCGACACCGACAGAGCGTACGGGTTAGACATGGAGTAACCGGGAGGAAGCAGGGCCATGGCACTTTACAAAGGGATAGAACTGGACGATTCGCTACGCGGCGTGATCCGCCACATGAGCGGCGCGGAGGAATACCGCGAAACGCTGCAAGGCTTGCAGGGGGTATGGGACAACCTGACCCTGCTCGGCCAGCTTTCCGGCACCGGCACCGACATGAGCGCCACCCGCCAGGCTTTCAACCGTCTGACGGCGGGATTGCTCAACAATCTGGGCAACGAGAGCCTGAAGAAAACCGTGCTGGAAATGAAGTCCAAGGCGCAGGTGGCGGTGGACATCATGATCCGCAACCTGTTCGAGCGCACCGCCGACATCGGCTTTCTCGCCACCGACGACGATATCCGCGAATATGCCGTGCTGGCGCCGGAATACCTGAAAAAAATCAAACAGTCCTTCGGCAGCGAAAAAGGGCGCTCGCAGGAAGAAATAGAGGCGCTGACCGTTCGTTTGCAGGAGCGCTTCCGCGAATACGTCCAGAAATATTCGGTTTACAACAACATCATCCTGCTGGATTGCGAAGGCAACGTGCTGATCCAGCTCGATCCCGCCAATCCGGTCGCTTTTTCGAGCGACCCGCTGATCGAGGAAGCGCTGAATACCGGCCATGCCTATGTCGAGACTTTCCGCCATTCCGATCTGGTGCCGGGAGAAACATCCAGCCTGATCTATTCCTACCGCGTCACTTCGCCGCAGGACGACACGCCGCTGGGCGTGCTGTGCCTGTGCTTCCGTTTCTGCAACGAGACCGCCGGGATTTTCGCCAACCTGCGCGGCAGCGGCGACTGGAGCGTGATTACCTTGCTGGACGGGGAAGGCCGGGTGATCGCCAGCAGCGACGAATGGCACATTCCCATCGGCGCGGTCCTGGAGCGGGTGCTCGACACGGACTGCCGGGTGGTGCGTTTCGCCGGACGCGAATACCTGGCCACCACCCGTCCCACCAAGGGCTATCAGGGTTACATGGGGCTGGGGTGGTGTGGTCACGTGATGCTGCCGCTGGAACATGCGTTTGACGGCGAATCCTCAGACCTGCTCAAATTGGCGTCCAGCGAGGTGCTGGCCGATGTGATGAGCAATCCCGCGCTGTTTTCGGAAGATTTGCGCAATATCCCGTTGCAGGCAGAGCGCATCCAGCGCGAACTGAACCGCTCGGTGTGGAACGGCAACGTGCGCCAGAGCGGCGACAAGAAAGCCATCAACCCGGCTTTTTCCAAGATCCTGTTGTGGGAAATCAGCAATACCGGGCTCAAGACCAAGGACGTGTTCGAACGCTCCATCGGCAACCTGCACCAGACCGTGGTGTCGTCGATCCTGCAGGACAGCCAGTTTCTCGCCTCGCTGGCCATCGACATCATGGATCGCAACCTCTACGAGCGCGCCAACGATTGCCGCTGGTGGGCGTTGCGCTCGAATTTCCGCGAGCAGTTGGGCAAGACGGAATTGTCCGAGGGCGAGCTGCGCAGCTTCCAGGCGGTGCTGGCGCATATCAATAGTCTTTACACGGTCTACGACAACCTGGTGCTGTTCGACCGTCAGGGGCGCGCCCTCGCGGTTTCCAATCCCGATTACCAGACCTGCTGCGGCAAGCCGTTGGGCGATGAATGGGTCAGGAACGTGCTCGGCCTGAAGAACTCCCAAAGCTACGCGGTATCCGCCTTCGCGCCGACAGCCCTGTACCGGAACCGCCACACCTATATTTACGGCGCGGCCATCTACGATTCACAGGATGGCCGCAAGGCGGTGGGCGGCATCGGCATCGTGTTCGATTCCGCGCCGCAGTTCGAGGCCATGCTCAAGGATGCCTTGCCGCGCAACGAGAAAGGCGAAATTCTGAGCGGCAGCTTCGGCGTGTTCGCCGACCGCGAGCGCAATGTAATTTCCGCCACGCGCGACGACATCCGCCCCGGCAGCCGCCTCGACGTGGACGAGAAATTTTTCGGCTTGAGCAACGGCGAGGGGCTGTCCAGCATCGTCGAGTATGGCGGCCACTATTACGCCGTCGGCTCGCGCATTTCCAGCGGCTACCGCGAGTTCAAAGGCGCCCAGGACAGCTACCGCAACGACGTGGCGGCGCTGATTTTCGTGCCGCTGTGTCCGGCCAGCGCGGAACAAGCCAAAGTGCGCGAGACGGAACGCCCGCGCACCCAATTGCAAATGAATCATTCGGCGGAATTCGGCGACACGGTGGAAATCGCCACTTTCTACGTCGGCGAAAACTGGTTCGGGCTGCACTCCGAAAATGTCGTCGAGGCCATCGACATGGCCGGCCTGACGCGCGTGCCGGGTGCGGCTTCGTACTTGGTGGGTTACATCCTGCACGAAAACATGCCGATCCCGGTGGTGGACATCCAGCGTCTGCTGCCCCGGACTGCGGCAACGCAGAAAGCGGCCCATCAGCAGATCGTGCTGGTTCGGCACCAGGAAAACCATCTGTTCGGCATCCTCGTCGATAGCCTCGGCGAAATCCCGGAAGTGGCGCATCACCGCCTCGAATTGATGTCCTCGATGTTTTCCGGGGAAGGCGTGATCGCCGACAGCTTGGTCAAGCCCGATCCGTCGCGACCGAGCGGCGAACTCCTGTTGATTTTGAATCCCGATAAAGTTTGCCAGCGTATCGCGGTTCTCAAGGGACAGGAAGCCGCTCAGGCGCAAGGGACGAACCTGATAGCCAATGCGGCCAAGGCCAATGTGACAGAGATACGCGGCAACAATTATTAGCATGGGTTGGGTTGGCGACCACCCTCTCCCTAACCCTCCCCCGCGAGCGGGGGAGGGAACGATGGCCCTCTCTCCCGCGTGCGGGAGAGAGTTGGAGAGAGGGTGCAGAAATCCGCGCTTCTTGTCCTCGGGTGATTTGGCCGAGGGAACTCAGCCTGACCAGACACTTAAATTTTAAGGAGAACCACATGAAAGTCATGATGCGCAAGGATGCCAGCGGGACACTTACCGCCTATATCGCCAAAAAGGATCTGGAAGAACCGGTCGTCGAAATGGAAAAACCCGAAATGTGGGGCGGCACGATCACGCTGGGCAATGGCTGGAAATTCGCCTTGCCGGAGATGGCGGCGGACACCCGTCTGCCGCTCACAGTGGAAGCGCGCAAGCTGGGAGAAGGGGAGTAATGGGGAATGAGTGATGGGTGAGCAAATTCATTACTCATCACCCATTACCCATCACAAACAAGGAGCCGCAATGACTGATGCAATCGTACAAATCCGCAACGCACTCGCCGCCGGAGAACTGATACCCTACCTGGGTGCGGAACTGCTGCTCCCGCCGCAGCCCTCCCCTCAATCCCCTCCCGCGTACCCGACGGCCTTACAGCCTGGGTACGAGAGCGGGAGGGGAGACGATCGCTCCTTCCCCCGCGAGCGGGGGAAGGTTGGGATGGGGGTTGGCGCGGCAGCGGTGCCGCTGACCCCGACCGAGCTGGCCGCGCGGCTTGCCGCCAGGGTCACGGTGCCGTTCAAGGTGCGCGCCAACATGACGGCGGCGGCGCAATATATCGAAAACTTCAAACACCGCAAAACCCTGGTCGCGCTGCTGCGCGAAATTTTCCAGGGCGGGATTTCCCCTTCGCCGGCGCACGTTTTTTTCGCGGCACAGCCCAAACTGCCGCTGCTGGTGGATACCTGGTACGACGATGCCGCGCAGGCGGCTTTGGCCGGACGCAACGATTGGGGACAGATCCAGGGCGTGAGCCGCGCCGAGCACCGCGACATCTGGGTCAAGCATTACCGCGCCGACGGCAGCGAATGCAGCATCGATGAGGTGTCCGGCTGGAAAACCTTGCTCTACAAGCCGCTCGGCTCGATTGCTCCGGCGGCCAATTTCATCGTGTCCGATTCGGATTTCGTCGAAGTGCTGACTGAAATCGACATCCAGTCGCCGATCCCGCCGCGCGTGCAAGAATTGCGCAGCGGCAAACGTTTCCTGTTTCTCGGTTGCCGTTTCCGCAACCAGCTGGAGCGTGCCTATGCGCGCCAGATCATGAAACGTTCCAGCGACGGGCCGCATTGGGCGGTGCTGGCGGGCGAGCTGAGCAAGAACGAAGAGAAATTTCTGGCGGAACAGAACATCGTTCGTCTCGACATCGCGCCCGACGCATTTCTGCAAGCACTGAACGTTGCCCTGCCGCTGGCCGCCTGATGGATCGTGGCATCGAAATCGGCGCTGCCACGGCGGCGGATATTCCGGCGCTGGTTGTCCTGCTCGGCGAATTGTTCAGCATCGAGCGCGATTTCGTCCCGGATGCCGCCAAGCAGGAACGGGGCTTGCGGCTGATCCTGGACAATCCCGCCAGCGGGAAAATTTTCGTGGTGCGCCGCGACGGGCAGACTGTCGGCATGGCGAGTTTGCTGTTTACCGTCAGCACCGCCGAGGGCGGGCGCGCCGCCGTGCTGGAAGACGTGATCGTGGCGGCGGCGTATCGCCGTCTCAAGGTCGGACGGCGGCTGGTGCAGCACGTGCGCCAATGGGCCGGCGCGCAGGGTATCGTCCGCCTGACCCTGCTCGCCGATAGAAGCAATAGCGCGGCGCTACGTTTTTATGAATCTGAAGGGTTCGCCAGCTCGGAAACGATGGTGGTTTACCGCTATCACCTGGGACGGGACGGCGCTGTTTCAAATTGAGCGGCTATCAGAAATAGCGGTTCGAACCACAACAACTAAGGGGAGGATGCATGGCACTGTTACACCAGCTCAAACTGTCGCAACGCTTTGCGGTACTGATCGCGATTTTTACCCTCGGCTTCGTCGTCTACGGCGCCTGGTCGTTCATCACCCTCAACGAACTCAAGGTCAACGGGCCGCATTACCAGCGCATCGTCCAGGGCAAGGACCTGGTCGCGGATATTCTGCCGCCGCCGGAATACATCCTCGAATCTTACCTGGTCAGTATGCAATTGCTGGATACCGCGGACAAGTCCGAACAGGACAAGCTGATCGAGCGCTTCAAGGCGTTGAAAACCGATTACGACACGCGCCACGAATTCTGGCTCAAGGAAGGGCTGGGGAGCGAGTTGGGCGAGGTTTTTCTCAAGCAGGCGCATGAACCGGCGCTGGTTTTCTACAAGAGTGCCTTCGACGAGTTGATCCCCGCCGTGCAGAAAGGCGAGCGCGAAGCTGCCGTGGCCGCGCTGGCGCGCATGAAACCGGCTTACCAGACACACCGCCAGGCGATCGACCGGGTGGTGGAAATCACCAACAAACGCAACGAGGCCGACGAGGCGCAGGCGAAAGAGCGCATCCAGTCCGCCAGTATGTTGCTGCTGGCGATCCTGGTGGTTTCCCTGGGCGCCAGCGTCGCCGTCGCCGCCTCGATTGCCCGCAGCCTGCTCTCCAGCCTCGGCGGGGAGCCGGAATACGCGGTGAAGATCGCCCATGCCATCGCCGACTGCGACTTGACCGTGCGCGTCGAAACCAAGCCGGGCGACGATACGAGTCTGCTGGCCGCGATGAAAAACATGCAAGGCGGCCTGTCGCAAATCATTTGCAACGTCAACGGCAGCGTCAGCCAACTGGCGCAAGCCGCCTCGCGCCTCTCCGCCTCGGCGGGGCGCGTCGCCGCAAGCTCGGAGCATCAGCACGACGCCACCCAGTCGATGGCGGCGGCAGTGGAGGAAATTTCCGTCGGCATCGAGCAAATTACCGAGAATGCCAACGAATCCCGGCAAGCCACCCTGAAATCGGGCGAAATGTCCGAACAGGGCGCACGGGTGGTGAGCGAAGCGGCCCAGGAAATGGCGAAAATCGCCGAGGCGGTGAACCACTCCTCTTCGCATATTCAGACCTTGGGCGAACATTCCGGGAAAATTTCAGAAATCGTCAACGTGATCAAGGAGATCGCCGACCAGACCAACCTCCTGGCGCTGAACGCGGCCATCGAAGCGGCCCGGGCGGGCGAACAAGGGCGCGGATTCGCCGTGGTGGCGGACGAGGTCAGGAAGCTGGCCGAAAGAACCTCCCAGTCGACCCAGGAAATCAGCGCAATGATCGACAGCATCCAGAAAGGCACCCACAGCGCGGTCGCCAGCATGGCGGACGGTAACGGCAGGGTCGAGGAAGGGGTAAGGATGGTTGGCCTGGTCAAGGATTCGATAGACCGGATGAAGGAAAACTCCGGCCACATCATCGCCGAGGTCAGCGGAATTTCCGATGCCTTGCGGGAACAGAGCACGGCGCACAACCAGGTTGCCGACAGCGTGGCGCGGATTGCGGAAAAAACCGAGGCGAACAGCCTTGAGGTCAGCGCCATCGCCAAAGATGCCGTCGAACTGGAGCAACTTTCTGCAGCGCTACAGGAGTCGGTAAGCCGGTTCAAGGTGTAACTTTCGTTGTGGCAATTCGGGAAGACTGTAGCCCAGATGCAGCGTAGCGCAATCCGGTGGCGCCCGCTAGGGCCGCATGAACGGCTGCAATCGGACATCTGGCAATCATCCCGACGGGCGGAGGGACACACCCCACACCGGATTCAATTTAATTACATTCGGGCTACGCTTGCTAGTGGTGATGCTACAAGCCGTTGTTCAACGGGGGGGCTAACCGGCCTGCGGGGCTTTTCGTGCAACTCCGGTTGAGTGTCGGGTTATGTGACATTCTGGCGACCTGACACGTCTGGTGCTGTTCGGATATAGTTACTGGTAGCTATACCCTTCTGCATTGCTAGCAAAAAGCTGCTGATTGCATCGAAATACTCGTGGTAGCGGGCCTGTGTTATTGGTGTTTTCTTCCCAAGGAATGGTCGTAGTACTGCCACTGCCTGGGCCGCTCGCGCATCTCCTCCCCAATGTACAAGATTGCCCGCGAGATAGGAGCGACAATCCAGTTGAACACATCAGCGTCAGGAATCATTTTAGCCCCCTACCTTTGCCACATAACGTTCAAGTTCAATGGAAATGCTCGAGTGTTTTGCAGCGTTCCCTGCAACACCGGGTTTAGAGTTTATAGGGTGCGGTGGAGAATGAGTCATAGCCGCAGTGCTCAGGACGGACGCCAACGCCAATATACCAAATCAGACTACGGCCAAAACCACTTTGCGCCCGACGCGAGTGGCCAGCGTCACCAGCATATCCAGGCTGAATTTGTCCCACTTGCCGCGCACCAGATCTGACACACGCGACTGGCCGATGCCCAAGTGCGCAGCGGCATCCGTTTGCGTCCAGCCCTCGCGGGTGATCGTCTCGCGTAGGTGCGTCATCAATTCGGCACGCATCGCCAGCAGCGTGGCTTCTTCTTGGGAGAAACCCAGATCGGAAAATACGTTGCCGCTAGACTCGATCACTGGTTCGTTGTCCATGATTCAACCTCCAATTTGTTGGTAACGGCGTGCAGCCAGTTCTGTATCTTCGCGCCGCGTTTTCTGTGTTTTTTTCTGGAAAGCGTGCAGCACAACCACCGAATCGGTCAGTTTTGCCACATAGATCACGCGCCATTCGCCCAGTACATGCAAGCGGATTTCGTAAGCGCCGGCACCGATATTCAACATCGGTTTGAAGTCGGAAGGCATCAGCCCGCGCTGCACGGCATCCAGTTCAAACCCCGCCGCCCGGCGCGCTTCGTCGGGAAAGTTTTTTAGGTCATCGAGGCTGGAGCCGATAAAGCTAAGCGCTTTCATAAAATGAATTATATAAATACTTCGATATTTTAACAATGTGTTTATGACTCTGAACTATTCTCAGCAAATGCACACGCCTCCGTCCTTGTGCGAGAAAGCGCAGGGGAGTGATGGGGTGGAGGCGTTTTACCTGGTTAATTGCCGTCGCTTCTCCCCCGCAAACAGGGGGGAGCAATATCAGCAAGCGGCTGAGAATAGTTCATAGGCATAATGTGTCTCGCTTGCGAAGCTTGGTGCAATAATCTCCCGGTGGATATCGCGGCGTTAATCTCCCCATGAGTTCTTGCGTGAAGTGGTAGAGACGCAAGATGTTGGGTCTCTAGTGTGTTGATTGCGGCAGGAAAAGAAAACGCCGCTTAGATGTCGCAGCGAGCTTTGTCGGCTTTGGGACATTGTTCCAGGTTATCGGCAGTCGTCGTCCCCAGCCAACTCTGGATGTCGACGTCAAAACCGGCGACTTGCCGACCTTCTGCCTCGATCAGCGGTCGGCGGATCAGCAGGCGGTCGGCGAGCATGGCTTGCAGGGCGGCGGCTTCGTCGAGCTGGGCGGGCTGGATTTCGCCGTTTTTAAGGCGCGGCGCACTGGGATTGAACCAATCCGCCAGCGGGCGGGCGGCGAAAAACGGTCGTAGCGTTGCCGCGCTGAACGGATAATCGAGCAGGCTGCGTGCTTCCACTTCGTGTCCGGCCTGGGCGAGCAGGGTTTTCTGGCGGGTGTTGTTGACGCAGCCGGGTTTTTCGTAAAAAACGATCCGCATTACCAGATGTCCGCGGGCATCTTCAGGCGTTCCACCGGCTGGTCGCCGAGCAGGTGTTCGTCGATGATGGCTTTCACGTCCTGGCGCGTCACCTTGCCGTACATGATCCCTTCGGGATAGACCAGCACGCTGGGGCCGTTGCCGCACGGGCCGATGCAGCCGGTGAAGGTCAACGCGTAGTTGACGTGCAGGTCGCGTTGCTGGAATTCCAGCATGAATTCGTCGACGATCTCGCCGCAGTTGTTTTGCTGGCAGGAGCCGCGCGGATGGCCGGGGCCGCGGTTCTGGGTGCAGACGAAGACGTGTTTCTTGGGTTTTGGCATGGGATTCTCCTGAAAATTAAGTTTGGCGCTGCATCCATGGCGAAAGCGCTAGCAATGCAGTGGTCTGATGGTGGATCTTTGCGACGATTTCGGGATTGAGCTTGTTCAGCCAGCGTTTCGGGATGGCTTCAGCGCCGTACAACGCGCCTGCCAGCATCCCGGCCAGTGCGCCGGTGGTGTCGGCGTCCTCGCCGCGATTGACGGTTTCGACCAGGCAGTCCTCGAAATTGTCGGTGTAGAAAAAGTGGTACAGCACGGTTTGCACGGTATCCACGATGTAGCCCGAGGCGCGCTTGGGGTAAGGGTCGAACTTGAACTGGCGATGGGTTTCGACCAGGCGGCTGGCCAGCGGGCGGCACTCTTTCACTCCGCCGCCGGCCAGCAGTATTTGCACCATCCGTCCCAGCACCAGCGTGCCGGCATCGGAAAATTCGTGGTGGTGGGTGATGTGCGCCTGTTCCAGCGTGCATTTGGTGTAGGCGTCGTCGTCGCCCAAGGTATACAAGGCGACCGGCAGGTTGCGCATCGCTGCGCCGTTGCCGCCGTCGGTGTCTGACAACGGGGTTTCCAGCGTGCCTTGCAGCATGTAGCGGCGGATGCCGCGGCGGCAGGTGGCGCCGACATCAATCGGTTTGGATTTGAGCCAGGCGGCGAATCCATCGGCAACGGCGTTGAGGTTCCAACCGCCGCTGGCGATGATCGCCTGTCCCAAGTATAGCGACATCTCGGTATCGTCGGTGATCTGGCCGGGTTTCAGGCGCAGCCAGCCGCCGCCGAGCATCTCGTGGTGAATGCCGAATTGCGCCTTGATTTCGCGCGCGGTGAGGAATTCCACCGTCGCGCCCAAGGCGTCGCCCACGGCCAGGCCGAGGTAGGCGCCGAGGGCGCGGCTATGTACCGAAGGATGAAGGATGAAGGATGAAGGATGAAGGGATGGCCGTTCCGCCGCTTGGGTTTTATTCATCCTTCATCCCTCCGCCTTCATCCTTGCCTTTTATACCGGCCGGTTTTCCGCCACTTTGACCGGTCCCATTTCTGCGACCGCCTGGGCGAACGGGATAGCCGCGAATTTGCCGTCGAAGGTGGAAGCGCCTTTGACGATGGCGTCGATCTTTTCTTCGCCGCCCATTTTCTTGAGATCGCCCTTTTCCAGGTAGAACAGGTCGAGCAATTCGTTGTAGACGGTCGCCTCGTCGAGCGGCAGCACGTTGAAGGGGATGCCGTTCATGTCGATCTGGTATTTTTTCGAGATGTCCAGGTTACCGGCGAACAGGAAATACTTGCCTGTGGGAACCATGTCGGCGCCGAGGCATTCCTTAACCATGTCGAGGTGGGCGAGCGATGCGACGTGGCCGGAAAAGAAGGTGATCTTGCCGTCATCCGCAGCAATGATCACCTGGTCGGCCTTGACTTCGGGCGGACGCTTTTCGCCGGCGAGGCTAGGGGTGAACTTGAGCGCCATTTCGCCGCGAAAGGCGAAGCGCCCGGCGACCTTGGTCGGGCCTTGGACGATGGGCGAAAGCAGGTTTTCTTGCAGCTTGGCCAGCGGGGTGGATGCGAGATCGGACATTTTGTGCTCCTTGGTTGAAATTAAAAATCAGAAATAACTTACCTTCACCCGGTAATCGCCGCCGATCACCAGGTATTCGCCTTCGCCCTTGAGCGGGTGTTTGGCGAGCAATTCGTTGAAGAACAGAATCTTTACCAGCGGCACCTGGGCTTCCAGGATGGTGTCGCCGAATTCGTCGGCGCGCAGGCGCTCGGAGGTGAACGACACCAGGTTGTTCTGGCGCATCACCGCGGTGCGCTTGTCGATGCGCTCGACGATCTGGTGTTCCTCGAAGCCGTTGACACCGCGGTACAGCGTGACGTGCTTCTTGCCCGGCATCAGCCAGCGCGCCAGCATCCACTGGCAAAAGCCGTAGAGCAGGTCGAGTTGCAGGCTGATGCTGTTGTTGTGGAAGCGGCTCGACATCTTTTCCTCGACATAGGTGATCCACGCCGGTGCCGGGAAGCGCCGCAGCGCTTCCTTGTGGAAGGTCGGCAACAGGCCGAAGCGGCTTTCCACCCAGCCCTTCAACACCGCGCCCTCCGGGCCGTTGGAATCGAATCCCCAGCCTTGCAGCAGGCGCAGGTAACTGGAGCGGAAACGCCGGATGCCGGCGCCCTCGTCGCCCACCAATGCCCCCCCGTTCAGGCCGAACAGCAATTCCATGTAGTGCTCGAACATTTCCCCGGCTTCCGCGGCGCTTGGTGTTTTTGCCAGCTTGTCGAAGAAAGGCCGGTTCATCTCGCGCACCCCGTTAATTTCCAGCGGCAGCGGGTAGTCGTTGAACGCGGTGCTCGCCAGCAGGCCCGTTGCGATGCCCACCAGGTTGGTGCTGTGATCCTTGGCGATGGCGGGCGGCGTCTTCATATCACCAAGCTAGTCAGCAAGGTTCGTTCCTGTACCCATCTAAATCGAAAAATAACTAAACAAACAGCAGGTTAGTTGAGTTTGTCGGGCTGGGTGCGGCGGTTGCGTGGTTGCGCCATTCCTGACATTCGTATCCTCAATTGTCGGTTTTGCGACATACCGCCAGGATCGTCGTGAATATTTTAAATATGTTGTTATTCAATGTGTTGCGAGAAAGTTTGCGGGCTGGCACAGTCGTTGCGTAATGCCTGTCACCGGGCCATCGAGTCCGAACAAATTTCATCATTTTTTAACCTAAGGAGCACGAAAATGGCCAAATTAAGACAAATCGCCTTCTACGGAAAAGGGGGCATCGGCAAGTCCACCACCTCGCAAAACACCTTGGCCGCGCTGGCCGAGATGGGGCAGAAAATCCTCATCGTCGGTTGCGATCCCAAGGCCGACTCCACCCGCCTGATCCTGCACGCCAAGGCACAGGACACCGTGCTGTCGCTGGCTGCCGAAGCCGGTAGCGTGGAAGACCTGGAAATCGAGGATGTATTGCGCGTCGGTTATCGCGACATTCGTTGCGTCGAATCCGGTGGCCCGGAGCCGGGAGTGGGTTGTGCCGGTCGCGGCGTGATTACCGCCATCAACTTCCTTGAAGAAAATGGCGCTTACGAAGGCGTGGATTATGTTTCCTACGACGTGCTGGGCGACGTGGTATGCGGCGGTTTCGCGATGCCGATTCGCGAGAACAAGGCGCAGGAAATCTACATCGTAATGTCCGGCGAAATGATGGCGATGTATGCCGCCAACAATATTTCCAAGGGCATTCTGAAGTACGCCAATGCCGGCGGCGTGCGCCTCGGCGGCCTGATTTGCAACGAGCGCCAGACCGACAAGGAATACGAGTTGGCCGATGCGCTGGCCAAGCGCCTGGGTACCAGCCTGATCCACTTCGTGCCGCGCGACAACGTGGTGCAACACGCCGAACTGCGCCGCATGACAGTGTTGGAATACGATCCGGGTTCCAAGCAGGCCGAAGAGTATCGCCAATTGGCCAACAAGATCCACAACAACGCCGGCAATGGCACGATTCCGACCCCGATCACGATGGAAGAGCTGGAAGACCTGCTGCTCGAATTCGGCATCATGGAAGCAGCAGACGAGTCCATTATCGGCAAGGCGGCTACTGCGGCGTAAATTAAGGCAAGGATGAAAGATGAAGGCGGAAGGATGAAATTTGGTGCGGCTACGCCGCGAGTTTCATGAAAGAAGTTTCGCTTGGCGAATCACTCTTCATCCCTCTGCCTTCATCCTTATCATCAATACGATAGGAGTTTCGAAATGACTACAGACGTTAAAACCCGGAACCGCGAAGTAATTCAGGAAGTGCTTGCGGCCTACCCGGAAAAAGCCGCCAAAAAGCGCGCCAAGCACCTCAATGTGTACGAGGAAGGCAAGCCCGACTGCGGCGTGAAATCCAACATCAAATCGTTGCCCGGCGTGATGACCATCCGCGGCTGCGCCTACGCCGGTGCCAAGGGCGTGGTGTGGGGTCCGATCAAGGATATGGTCCACGTCAGCCACGGGCCGGTCGGTTGCGGCCAGTATTCGTGGGGTACGCGCCGCAACTACTACGGCGGCCAGAACGGCGTGGACAGCTTCGTCGGGATGCAGATCACCTCGGACTTCCAGGAAAAGGACATCGTGTTCGGCGGCGACAAGAAGCTCGACAAGATGCTCGACGAGATCAACGCGCTGTTTCCGTTGTCGCGCGGTATTTCGATCATGTCGGAATGTCCCATCGGCCTGATCGGCGACGACATCGAAGCGGTTGCCAAGAAAAAGGGCAAGGAATGCGGCAAGACCATCGTGCCGGTGCGTTGCGAAGGTTTCCGGGGGGTGTCGCAATCCCTCGGCCACCACATCGCCAACGACATGGTGCGCGACTGGGTGCTGGACAAGGGTGAAGTGACCCATGAAACCGGCCCCTACGACGTGGCGATCATCGGCGATTACAACATCGGCGGCGATGCCTGGTCTTCGCGCATCTTGCTGGAAGAAATCGGCTTGCGCGTGGTGGCACAGTGGTCCGGCGACGGCACGCTGACGGAAATGCTCAAGACGCCGAAGGTGAAACTGAACCTGCTGCACTGCTACCGCTCGATGAACTACATCTCGCGCCATATGGAAGAGAAGTACGGGATACCCTGGATGGAATACAACTTCTTCGGCCCGAGCAAGATCGCCGAGTCGTTGCGCGCCATCGCGGCCCATTTCGACGACACCATCAAGGAAAACGCCGAGAAGGTGATCGCCAAGTACCAGCCGATGGTGGATGCGGTGGTGGCCAAGTACAAGCCGCGGCTCGACCAGAAAACCGTGATGTTGTACGTCGGCGGTCTGCGTCCGCGCCACACCGTGGGCGCCTATGAAGACCTGGGCATGGAAGTGGTCGGCGCCGGTTACGAGTTCGCCCACGGCGACGACTACCAGCGCACCGCGCACTACGTCAAGGACGGCACGCTGATTTACGACGACGTTTCCGGTTTCGAACTGGAGAAGTTCGCCGAGAAGCTTCAGCCCGACCTGGTCGGCTCCGGCATCAAGGAAAAGTACATCTTCCAGAAGATGGGCATTCCCTTCCGCCAGATGCACTCCTGGGACTATTCCGGCCCGTATCACGGCTACGACGGCTTCGCCATCTTCGCCCGCGACATGGACATGGCGATCAATAGCCCTGTTTGGAAGATGACCAAGGCGCCTTGGAAGAAATAACCTCCCAACCACCCTCCCTCGCTTGCGGGGGAGGGCTAGGGAGGGGGAAATGTAAGGTGAGGCCGCGCCTAGGATAAAAACCTGGTGCGGCCCGCCAAACCGGACGGGCAGACGCAAGAGTCTAACCCGTCGACGATAGGAGAAATATCATGCCGCAGAATGCCGAAAACATTCTTGACCATAACGAGCTGTTCAACCAGCCCGAATACGTCGCTTCGCGCGAAGGAAAGAAAGTCTTCGAGGAAGCCAACTCGGCCGAGAAGATCAAGACCATCGAAGATTGGACCAAGGGCTGGGAATACCGCGAGCTCAACTTCAAGCGCGAAGCGCTGACCGTCAACCCGGCCAAGGCCTGCCAACCGCTCGGCGCGGTGCTGTGCGCCGCCGGTTTCGAGGAAACGCTGCCCTACGGCCACGGTTCGCAAGGCTGTATCGCCTACTTCCGCAGCCACTTCAACCGCCACTTCAAGGAGCCCAGCTCCTGCGTGTCGGACTCCATGACCGAAGACGCTGCGGTATTCGGCGGCCTCAACAACATGGTGGACGGCCTGGCTAACGCCTATGCGCTGTACAAGCCGAAGATGATCGCGGTTTCCACCACCTGCATGGCGGAAGTGATCGGCGACGACCTGGACAGCTTCATCAAGACCGCCAAGACCAAGGGCTCGATTCCCGAGGAGTTCCACGTGCCGTTCGCCCACACTCCGTCGTTCGTCGGCAGCCATGTCACCGGCTACGACAACATGATGAAGGGCGTGCTGACCCACTTCTGGGAAGGCCAGGAGCGCAAGGCCGGAACCTCGGTGAACATCATGGGCGGCTTCGACGGCTACTGCGTCGGCAACAATCGTGAGATCAAGCGCATGATGGGCTTGATGGGCGTGGATTACACGCTGCTGTCCGATCCCAGCGACGTGTTCGATACCCCGGCCAACGGCACATTCAGCATGTTCCACGGCGGCACCAAGCTCGAAGACACCAAGGCTGCGCTCAATGCCAAGGCCACCTTTGCGCTGCAAGGCTACAGCCTCGACAAGAGCTGCGACTATGCCGCCAGCAAAGGCCAGGAAATCGTCAAGCTGCACTGCCCGATCGGCATCACCGCCACCGACAAATTCCTGATGGAACTGTCGCGCGTCACCGGCAAGCCGATTCCTGCCGAACTGGAACTTGAACGCGGCCGCCTGGTAGATGCGCTGGCCGATTCGCAGGCTTACCTGCACGGCAAGAAGGTCGCGCTGTTCGGCGATCCCGACATGGTCTACGGCCTGACCGAATTCCTGCTGGAAATCGGTGCCGAGCCGACCCACATCCTGTGCAGCAGCGCCCCCAAGGGCTGGGAAACGACGATGCAGGCCTTGCTCGACAGTTCGCCGTTCGGCAAGGAAGCCAAGCTCTATCCGGGCAAGGATCTGTGGCACATGCGTTCGCTGTTGGCCACCGAAAAGGCTGACTTCGTGATCGGCAATACCCACGGCAAGTTGCTGGAACAGGATACCGGCGTGCCGCTGATCCGCATCGGCTTCCCGATCTTCGATCGTCACCATCACCACCGTTATCCGATCTGGGGCTACCAGGGCGGGCTGAACGTGCTGGTCAAGGTGCTCGACAAGATCCTCGACGAACTCGACCGGAAGAGCATCACCGGCACCAGTTTCGAATTCGTTCGCTAACAGCGGTGAACTGGCGGATGGGTGGGGCGATGGGTATCGCTACGCTCCACCCATCCTGCCGTCTCACTCATTTACGGAGTCAATAATGGCAAATATCACGTTTTCCTCCCCGGCGATGAAAAAAGACCTCACCGTCTACGCCGTGGCCGGTGACCGCCGCACCCTGCTTTCCGTCGCCCAGGAACACAAAGTACCGATCCATTACGAGTGCGAGAACGGCGAATGCGGCTCGTGCGTGGTCGAAGTATTGGTGCTGGGCAAGGGCAAGCCCAAGGGCGTCCATCTCACGGAAAAGGAAAAAACCGTGTTGGTGCTTAACGGCAAGCTCAGCAAGGAAGAAATCGAGCACATGGAACTCAACGACATCGCCCCCAAATGGCGGATGGCGTGCCAATACATGCTGCTGGACGAAGAAGTGCTGGTGAAATTTTAACCGGTGAAATCGAGGTTTTACTCCCGCCGACGTAGGGATTGCCCATCGCTCGCGCGATGGGCTTTTTTTATGTGCGCCCGGCATGGGCGCATTCTTGTGGGTGTAAGTCCCACCGTAAGTTGATCACAGCGAACGAAGCGAAGCGCAACTGCATGAGGGTCGCAATCGCGATGGCGACATCAAACGGGGGCTGACCATTGCGTGCTTCGATCGCCTCGGCGTACCCCGTCTCTCATGACCTCAATTTCTCGAACCGCCCGGTGCGGACCCGGATGCCGGGCAGTATGGCAGGGGTCAGCTAAATGGCTCCCCCTATGCCGATTTGGTCGGCAGGCCGCGCGCGCGGATGTCGGCAGCAAAAATCTCCAGCCACTGCGACGGAACCGCGGACAGACGCGCGGCTTCCGCCTGCAAGGAAGGGCGCGCCAGCTGGTAGAGCATGACCCCCTCGAGAGGCAGGCGCTGTGCCGCCAGGGAGGCGATAAAGTCCAGGTAGGCGGCGCGTTCCCCAGGTGCCGGCGGCTGGCCGTCCAACGCGAAAACACAGGTTTGCAGCCAGGTCGGACACAGCTCGGCGGCACTGCGCAGGTGGTCGCGGACTTTTTGCGGCGATTGGCGGCTGCCGTTGATTTCCTGGATGCCGTGCGGGGTGATGCGGTCGAGCTTGAACCACACTTCGCCGCCGAGTTTCGCCATTTCCCGCAAGCCGGTCTGGACGCCCGGACGATGCATCAGGCTGCCGTTGCTGATCAGCACCAGCTTGATTTTGCCGATCAGTTCGAATTCACCCATGATCGTGCCGATCAGCGCCACTACCGCAGCGAAATTCGGCGCGCTGGTCGGTTCGCCGTTGCCGGACAGGGCGATGTCGTTGAGCCGGCGCGCTTCCGGCGGGACTTGCCGGGCCATGAAGTCCCCGTGCAACACCTGCTCCAGGAAACCGCGCAATTCCTCGCCCAGCAGTCGGAGATCGGCAGGCGGGGCGCTGCCGCGTTTGAGCTCGGGAACTTGACAGTAAAGACAGCGCCAGTTGCAGGCGTTGTTGATGTTCAGGTTGATACCGATGGAGACGCCGCCGCTGCGGCGCGACACCACCGGGTAGACATAGGTCAGCGCGGCGCTGTCGCGGCTGTGGTCGCTGGTGCTGAGGAGTCGAGTCATACGTCAATTGTAGCGGATGTTATAATCGACCATCCTTACCCAAACGCAAAACCCCTTATGCAGATCACCCGCAGACTCGAATTCGATGCCGGTCACCGCATCCCCAATCATCAAAGCCAGTGCCGCCATATGCACGGTCACCGCTATGCCATCGAAATCACGCTGGCCGGCGAGACCATACAGACGCCCGGTGCCGCTGACGAGGGAATGGTGATGGACTATTCCGAGGTCAAGGCGATCGCCCAGCGTAAGGTGGTCGAGGTGTGGGATCATGCTTTCCTGGTGTACGCCGGGGATGCCGTGCTGGTCGATTTTCTGCGTTCCCTGCCTGGCCACAAGACGGTTGAACTGAACTTCGTCCCCACCGCCGAGAACCTCGCCGCCGAGGCGTTTCGCCTGCTCGACGCGGCCTTTCGCGACACCTACGGCAACCATCTGCGTCTCGAACGGGTACGCCTCTACGAAACCCCGAATAATTGGGCTGACGCGGATCGCGTCTAGCTGATCGCTTCCTGCAAATAAACGTCCAGTTCTGCCAGCGCGGCATAAAGCCCCGGCGGAATCCCTGCGCCGCGCAGGTCGAGCGCATCGGGAAAGCCGCTGGCGGCTTCGGCGCGCGCCTTGGCGTCGCGGCACCACTCCCAGGTCCAGGCGGCGGCAGCCAGCAGCGTCGCGTCGGATAAGTGGTGGATGGCGGTCAGCACGGCCTGGTGGAAGCCGTTGCGGGAGAGGGCGGCATGGACGCGCTGGATGTCGCACAGATTCTGTTCGGCGAGCGCGGGAACCAGGGTAGCCAGGTTTTCGTCCATTACCCTGGCGCGCGCCGTGGCGATATGCTGGTCGAGGATGGTCTTGATTTCGGGAAAGAGGGGGCCGAATTTCTCATCCGGGTGCGCCGTCGCGGTGATGAATACCTCCAATGCGGTAAGCGCCGCCAACGCCTGGCCGGCTTGCCGGGTTTGGTCGAGCAGCGCCCGGCAGCGGGCATCGGCCTGTTCGGTGCTCAACAACAGGGTGAGCTGTTTCATCAGCTCAACACCACCAGGCGGGGATCGTCGACATGGCCGATCAAGATGCGCTTGACCCGTTCCTGCCACAAGCGGCCGAATTGTTTCCTTTCGTCGGTGCCGGCGACCCCCGCCAGCATCAGCTGCATCAATTCCTTCATGGCCGTCTCGGGCGGCACGACTTCGGGATGATAGGCGGCAATCACCGCGGCACCGCTATCGGTGCGCTCAAAGCGCATTTCGCCGCCGATCGGGGCGCTAAAAAAAAGCAGGTTGCGCCGGTCGAATCTTCCGCCGATCCCCTTGAAACCGTTGTCCTGGGTGGCGCCGGTGATCAGGGTGGCGATATTGGCCATCACGCCGGTGACGCCGCTGCTGATATGTTCGCGGAATGAGACCTTGACCGCGCCGCGTTCCGGGGTGGCGCCAGGATAGAGGTGCTCCAGCGCCTTCAAGGTGGCCAGGTAGGCACCTGCCACGGTGGGACAGGAATGGCCGGCGAGTTTGACTGCGTCGCGGTAGCTATATTCGATCAGGCCGTCCTCCGCTGCGCCGAGGAAATCGGCCAGCGGATCGGTCAGCGTAATGGTGCGGACGTCGTTGAAAAACAGGGGCATGTTCATGGCAGGCGCTTTCGATAGATAGTGCATATGTTATGTCGGTTTTCGCCAAAATACCAAGCCGGCCAAAATTTCAGTAACATGCGCATCATGGCTTGTTCAAAAAGGCATCACCCGTGAGCACAAGAAAAAACGTTAAATCCCTGCATTTCAAACAGCTTTACCACCGTTGCGATCCCGCCCAGCTCAAGTTCAAAACCACCGCCGAACTCGAAGAATTGGCGGAGATCGTCGGGCAGGCGCGCGCCGTGGACGCAGTGCGCTTCGGCATCGGGATGCGCGGCAACGGCTACAACCTGTTCGCCTTCGGCC
>Ga0208566_1000184_pt1 | contig 45303 bp, 48 predicted proteins | sample PL_2010_150m_FD_184159 | JGI IMG/M metagenome (GOLD analysis project Ga0208566, IMG submission 184159) | Freshwater microbial communities from Powell Lake, British Columbia, Canada to study Microbial Dark Matter (Phase II) - PL_2010_150m... | ecosystem: Environmental > Aquatic > Freshwater >...
ATGAAACGGGCGGGCAAAGGGTAACCGATGATTGATGACGGGATAAGAGGAAAACATTCTCACCCGTCGCCGCCGCGCTCTGATCGCCGATGACGCGTATCGACTTCTATTTCGAGGCCGACGACAGGCTGCAGGTCGCCTGCCGGCTGTCGTCCAAGGCAGCGCAACAAAAGCTGCGGGTACTCATCTACGTTGCCAACGAAGCCCAGGCACAGAAGATTGACAAAATGCTCTGGACCTGGAAACCGACCGGCTTCGTGCCGCACTGCATGACGCGCAGCCCGCTCGCCGCCGAAACGCAGGTGCTGATCACCCACGACCCGGAGGACACGCCGCACGACGAGGTGTTGCTCAATCTGCATTCCGTCTGGCCGCCCGCGTTCAGCCGTTTCCACCGGCTGGTGGAAATCGTCGGCCGCGACGAGGAAGACCGCGAAGCAGCGCGCGAGCGCTTTCGCTTTTATCGCGATCGCGGCTACCAGATCGCCAGGCACGACCTGTCCAAAACCGATGGCTGAACCTGAGGATCTGCTGGGCAAGGCCGACGCGCTGATGGCACGCCACCACCCGGGTCGCGCGGCGGCGACACCCTACGGCGAGATCCCGGTGCTCGAAGAAGTCGTGGACTTCCCCGCCGAAAGTGACGATCTACCGCTGTTGATGGAGTTTGTCCTGCCCGCGGCACCGGATCAGGCGCAGACCGCGGCTATGGCGGCGCGCATTCGCGCAGAACTGCTTGAACAACTGCAGCCCAGAATCGATGCGCTTATCGAGGAGCGCCTCAAAGATGGCCTCGCGCCGCTGGTCGAAAAGTTGTTCGAAGATCTGCGCGGCGAGTTGCAGCGGGTCGCGCGCGAGATTCTGAATGACGCCACCCGCACCGCCGTGGAACAGGAAATCGAGCGGCGCAAATAGGCTGGGCCGGAACCTCAATCCGCTATAATTCGCGTTTCGCTCATTCGAGCCGGGCGCCGTTCTGGCACTGTTCCGCTCGACGCGCCATCCCCAGAGAAGAAATGGAATTAGCCAAGAGTTTTGAGCCGCACGCCATCGAGGCGCACTGGTATCCGGAATGGGAGCGCCGCGGTTATTTCGCGCATTCCGCTGATCGCGCCAAACCGGCCTATTGCATCCAGCTGCCGCCGCCAAACGTGACCGGCACGCTGCACATGGGGCACGCGTTTCAGCAAACGCTGATGGATACGCTGGTGCGTTATCACCGCATGCGCGGCTTCAACACCAACTGGGTGGCGGGTACCGATCATGCCGGCATCGCCACCCAGATCGTGGTCGAACGGCAGTTGCAGTCCGAGGGCACGACCCGGCTCGAACTCGGGCGCGAGAGATTTCTTGAGCGTGTGCGCGCGTGGAAGCAGACGTCCGGCTCGACCATCACGCGCCAGATGCGGCGCCTGGGTGCCTCGGCCAACTGGACCTACGCCGACACCGAAGGCCAGCAAGCCGGTTACTTCACCATGGACGAGCGCATGTCGCGCGCTGTGGTCGAAGTGTTCGTACGCCTGCATCGGGAAGGGTTGATCTACCGCGGCAAGCGCCTGGTCAATTGGGATCCGGTGCTCGGCACCGCGGTGTCCGACCTGGAGGTCGACAGCGAGGAGGAAGACGGCAAGATCTGGGAAATCAAGTATCCGTTTTCGGACGGAAACGGCGCTTTGGTGGTCGCAACCACCCGCCCGGAAACCATGCTCGGCGACGTCGCAGTCGCAGTCAATCCCAAGGACGAACGCTACACTGCGTTGATCGGAAAACAGGTGGTGCTGCCGCTTACCGGCCGCACAATTCCGGTGATCGCCGACGATTACGTCGATCCCGCGTTCGGCACCGGTTGCGTCAAGATCACGCCGGCGCACGACTTCAACGACTACCAGGTCGGCCAGCGCCACGGCCTGGCGCAGATCGGCGTCCTCGCGCTCGATGCCACCATCAACGACAACGCCCCTGAGGCCTATCGCGGACTGGATCGGTTCGAGGCGCGCAAACGCATACTCGAAGATCTGGGCAAGCAGGGTCTGATGGCGTCGGAAAAGGCGTACAAACTGCGCGTGCCGCGCTCCGGCCGCACCGGCGTGATCGTCGAGCCCATGCTCACCGACCAATGGTTCGTAAAAATGGACGGTCTCGCCAAGCGCGGCTTGCAGGCGGTGACGGAAGGCGAAATCAAGTTTTACCCCGATCACTGGACCACCACCTATAACCACTGGCTGCAGAACATCCAGGACTGGTGCATTTCGCGCCAGCTATGGTGGGGACACCAGATTCCCTGCTGGTACGACGACCAGGGCAATACCTATGTTGCGCCGAGCGAAGACGAAGCCAGGACACAGGCCGCGGCCAAAGGCTACTCAGGCACGCTCAGGCGCGACGAGGATGTGCTCGACACCTGGTTCTCATCGGCGCTGGTGCCGTTCACGTCGCTCGGCTGGCCGGAACAATCCGACGACCTGAATGCGTTTCTGCCCTCCTCGGTGCTGGTCACCGGTTTCGACATCATTTTCTTCTGGGTTGCGCGCATGGTCATGATGACCCTGCACTTTACCGACAAAGTGCCGTTTCGGCATGTCTACATCAACGCACTGGTGCGCGATGCCGAAGGCCAGAAGATGTCGAAGTCCAAGGGCAACACCTTGGACCCGCTGGACCTGATCGACGGCGTCAGTTTCGATGCCCTTCTCGAAAAATCGACCCAGGGCCTGATGCTTGCCAGCCACAAGCAGAAAGTCGAGAAATACGTACGCAAGAATTATGCGAACGGAATTCCTTCCTTTGGCGCCGACGCACTGCGCTTCACTTTCGCCTCGCTCGCAAGCTTTGCTCGCACGCTCAACTTCGATCTTGGCCGCTGCGAAGGCTACCGTAATTTCTGCAATAAGTTATGGAACGCGACGCGCTTCGTACTGATGAACACCGAGGGCAAGGATTGCGGCATCGACGAATCGCTGCCGCTCGCCCCCTCCGTCATCGACCGCTGGATCGTGAGCCGACTGCAGCACGCGGAGAAAGCGATTTGCGACGGCTTCGACAGCTATCGCTTCGATCTCGCCGCGCGCGCACTGTACGAGTTCGTCTGGGACGAATATTGCGACTGGTATCTCGAACTGGCCAAGGTACAGCTGCAGTCGGGAAGCGAAGCCGAGCAGCGCGCAACGCGGCGCACACTGGTGCGCGTTCTGGAGGCGGTTTTGCGGCTCGCCCATCCGGTGATGCCCTTCATTACTGAAGAGTTGTGGCAGAAGGTCGCGCCGCTGGCCGGGCGCACTGGTGCGAGCATCATGCTCGCGCCCTATCCGCAGCAGCAGGTCGAGCGCATCGATGCAGCGGCCGAAGCGCAGGTCGCGCTGTTGAAAGATATCGTCGGTGCGTGCCGCAACTTGCGAGGCGAAATGAACGTCTCTCCGGCGCAGCGCATTCCCCTGCTCGCCACCGGCGACAAAGCGACGATGGACGCGCTCTCCCCCTATATCAAATTCCTGGCCAGGCTATCCGAAGTAAGCGTGGTCGCCGAGCTGCCGCAGGCCGACGCACCGGTCGCCGTGGTAGGCGACTGCCGTCTGATGCTCAAGATTGAAATCGACAAGGCGGCGGAACGCGAACGCCTGCAAAAGGAAATCTCCAGGCTCGAGGGCGAGACCACCAAGGCCGAGGGCAAACTCGCCAACGCCGGGTTCGTCGCCCGCGCGCCGGCGCAGGTAGTGGCGCAGGAGAAAGATCGGCTGACAGGATTCGCTACGACGCTGAAAAACCTGAAACAGCAACTCGCAAAACTCGGCTGACAAAATGTAAAAAGGGAGCGGCGCCCCTTTTATGTCCCCCAAGTTAGACATGCATCCGATCCTGCGCGGCTTTCAGCATCGCAATTTCCGCCTGTTCTTCATCGGCCAGACGCTGACCATGATCGGCACCTGGATGCAGTACATCGCCATTTCCTGGCTGATCTACCGGCTCACCGGTTCGGCCTTCATGCTCGGAATGACCGGGTTTGCGCTGCAAATCCCCATTCTGCTGGTGTCGCCGTTTGCCGGCGTATGGGTAGACCGCTTCGACCGGCGCAAGCTGTTGATGCTGACGCAGGCACTGGCGCTGGCGCAGGCCCTGGTGCTGGCCGCGCTCACCTTCTCCGGCCTGATCCAGGTGTGGCATGTCCTGGTCATTTCCCTATTCCTCGGCACAGTCAACGCGTTCGCCAATCCGACCCGCGGCACATTCCTGCTGGAAATGGTGGAATCCAGGGAAAATCTGCCCAACGCCATCGCCCTCAACTCGCTGATCATGAACAGCGCGCGTTTCGTCGGACCGAGCATCGCCGGGGCGGTGCTCGCATTCGCGGGCGAAGGCTGGTGCTTCCTATTGAACGCTTTCTCCTACCTGGCATTGATCGTCGCGCTATTGATGATGCGCGTCAAACCCGCGGCGACGCGCGCGATGAACGCGCACTGGTTCGAGGATTTGAAGCAGGGATTTCGCTATGCCTTCGGCTTTCTTCCCAGCCGCTACCTGCTGCTGCTGGTGGCAGCAGTCAGTATGACCACCTCGCCCTACCAGCACATGATGCCTATTTTTGCCGGGGAAGTGTTCGGCGGCGATGCGCGCACGCTCGGCCTCCTGATCAGCGGCGCCGGCATGGGCGCCTTTGCCGGCACGGCCTATCTCGCCGGGCGCACCTCCTTGCGCGGCTTGTCGCGCATCATTCTGATCGCCGGATTCTCAGCCGGGCTGGGCCTGATGCTGTTCTCCCAATCGCGCCTGCTTTGGCTGTCGCTGCTACTGATGCTGCCGATAGGTTTCGGTCTTATCGTGACCGCGACCTCGACCAACACCATCCTGCAGACCATCGCCGACGAGGGCACGCGCGGCCGCGTGGTCAGCATCTACCATATGTGCTTTCTCGGCACGCCGCCGCTGGGAAACTTCATCGCCGGCTCGGTCGCGAGCCGCATCGGCGCGCCGCTGACGCTGCTCATTTTCGGCGCGCTGTGCACGGTTGCAGCCTTTGCCTTCGCCCTGCAGATCGAGACCTGGCGCGCCGCGATCCGGCCGGTGTATCAGCGCCTCGGTGTGGTGAAATAGCCGCGTACGCGCGCGACGCGGCTGACGTTCAGCGCGCGTCTTCCTTGCCGCCCGCGGTCAGTGCCAGCGCGGCGCGCATGGCTTCCGGCGCTTTCATGATGTTCATGAAACTGTTGGCGCCCATCATCGAAAGATCAGGGAAGGAAATGGCAATGCGAAAACGCGCGTACAGCGCATAGACCTTGTTGTCCGAAACCAGGATGTCGTAGGGCAGGTGCGCCGTCGACTTGACGTCCCTGAAGTCGATTTCGCTCATGATGTATTTGTCGTCCATGTACTTGTTGTCGCCGTCGCCCTTCATCGCGACACCGAACAGCGTCTCTTTCTTTCCCGGTACATCGATTCGATAGACCTTGGTTACGCCTTGTTTTCCCGCCGCGAGTCCGGCCTCGACTGCTTTCAGCGCCTCCTCATGGCTGCCGTAGCTCGCGAGCGTATTGGGCTCGTCGAAATACTCCATGCCGAACATGTAGTGATACTTGCGCAGCTTTTCCGCAGTCAGGCCTACGGCGCCGAATTCCTCGATCCTTCCGAGTGCGGCCTGCAGCTTCGCCGCGGTATCCTTCAGGTCCCCCGCCATGCGATAGGCGTTGGCCATATAGGAAGGATTGGTATAGGCCACTTGAATCTGATCCTTGACCTTGGTTACCGATACGCGCACCGCTGCACCGAACCCGCCGTGTGCGGACTTGGCGGCGTTGCTGCGCAGTTCGTCGTTGGTTGCTCCGATTACGTTCGCGCCAGCGTAGGGCGAGTAGCTGCCGGCGACCGTGAACCCGGCCGCGGTCAGCGCTGCCTTGGTGGCGTCCAGCTTCTGCGCCAGATCGCCCGGCCCCTTGGATGCCAGCACGAACGGCTTTAGCACTGCTTCCTGTGCAAACGCCAGCGTAGCGCTCAGCGCCAGCAATACTGTACCCAGGGTCCTGTGAATAGTTGACATGTCTTGTCTCCCGGTTGAGTGGATGGTGATAAGGAAATAGGTCAAAAAAAAAGCTGAGGGCTCGCGGCCCTCAGCCCTACGTGCAGCGTTCCCTAGTTTTTCGGCTTACTTCAGTTTCATGCTGTAAGCGATGCCGAGGGAGTTCTGGTACATCTGGATCTTCTCGGTCCCGCCGGCGGCGCCGAGCCAGTTAGAAAACAGACTGGCAGCCTCCACCGAGTTCTTGAACGCATGCATGTAGGCCATGGTCAGTTCCGATTCCTTGCTCAGGCTATAGGTGAATCCGAGGGTCGCGTGATCCTTGACTACCCCCGGGGCCATGATGTTGAAGGTCACGTCGCGGCCCGAGATCGGATTGTCGCTATGGTTGTAGCCGGCGCGCAGAATAAGGTTCGGGTTGTATTGATATTCGCCGCCAAGCTTGAACACATTGACGCTGCTCCAGCCGAAGCCGCGGCAGCTGTCGCAGCCCAGCGAGCCCGTGATACCGCCGAACGCAGGGTTGGCATTGCCAAGGTTGGTACTGGCGGCGCCTACCGACCTGATGCCGGAATAGTCGATGCGCTGGAAATCGGCGGCGAGCGTCAGTTTCGGCGTCGTCTTGACCTCGATCCCGAGGGTCAGATTGCTCGGCATGTCAAACATGCCCTGGCCCGGAAACAGGTCCTTGTACTTGTCGAATTTCTGCATCCTGGTCTTGGTGGCGTAGCTTGCGCCCAGGGTCACCGTATCGGAAACCTTGCCCATCCAGCCCAGACGCAGGCCAACGCCTGTCGAGGTCGCATTGCCGCGGTTGGTCAGGTTGTTGTTCGCCGCCCAGTTCGCTGCGGTACCCGGAGGACCATATTGGGTAAATTGCCAGATGCCGTCCAGGCCTTCGACCTTGAATTTCTGATAGGCGAGCAACAGCGATACGCCGAAGGAGTGATCCTTGTTCACCTTCATCGCGAATGTCGGCGCGACAATCAGTTGCTCCAGATTCAAACCCAGCCGTCCGGTACCGCACAGCAGGTTATAGGCGTTTGGGGTTGTCGGAGCGGCCGGTGTCGGATTGAAGCCGCCGCAGGCGGTATTCCCGCCAAGCTGTCCGCCCGGATAATCGGTGTTCATGCCGCCGTTGCCGTACACGGTGACTCCGGCTGACATGTCCCAGCCCAGCATTTTGTTGTAACCGAACTCTGGGATGAAGAACTGGTTGCTGCCGCTGTCCGCGCTGCCGTTGATGGGCGCGAAGCCGGGGCCCGGCGCGGCCGCGCCGGTGCGCTCAATGCTGCGCCTCGGACTGAAAAGATCCAAGCCGATATCGAGCCGGTCGCCGGCCCAGACCATGCTCGCCGGGTTATTCGCACCGCCGAAGGCGTCGACCGCCCTCGCCACCGATGCGCCGCCCATGCCTTTGGCCTTCATGCCATAGCCATGTGGGTAATAGCCGTCCGTCGCCAGTGCAACCGACGGAATTGCAAATACGGCAAGCAATACCGATGTTAGTAGTGAGCGTTTCATTTCGATTCCCTTTCTTATGAAATTACAACCATCGCTTATTACGACTGTATGGTCTACAACAGCATTATTCCTGTTACGGATTTCTAGACAAACAATGTGACGTCCGACTCCTGCGCTTTCGGCAGGAAAGTGGCGGCGCCGCAGTATTCTTTCACCTCCGGGATGAAGTCGTCGTGAGTGAAACCGAACAGGTCCACCGTCATCTGGCAACCGATCATCTCCACCCCCGCCTCCAGGCTCAACTCGCGCAATTCGGTGACGCTGGCCACGCCTTTGTTGCTCATGGTCTGCTTCATCAGCGTGCTGGCAAAGGACTCGAAACCGGGGACGCCGGCCTGGATCAGATTGGGGATGTTCCAATTGATGCCCTTGAACCAATCCGGGCCGAAGGGCATTTTCATCGGCATGCCGGGATTACCGAGCGGGCTGATCTTGAGATCCGTAATGTCCTTACGCAGCAATTGCAAACCGTAGAAGGTAAAGAAGATCGACACGTTCCACCCGAGCGCTGCGGCGGTCGAGGCCAGAATAAACGGCGGATAGGCCCAGTCGAGCGTACCCTTGGTGGCGATAATGGTCATCGAAGGCGTCTTGTTCGCCTTCAGCTCCGCCAGTTTTTCCTCGATTTTCCGCGGCAGGATTTCATCGAGCCGCTGCAGGACGATTTGCTCGATCAATGCAACATCAGGAGTGGCACCCATTTTTTCCTCCGTTCTTTATCTGGCTGCAGCCTGCCAGACCTTATCAGCATATCCGGTAATCATGCACGAACATTTCGCCCATGATCCATCCGAATTATCTTATTGCTCTATAGTTTGGACTAATGCTGAACCGGATCGCGCGCCCATCCGAAGCTGCAGGTGAGTAGGGCGACAATCCCGGCACAAAGACTAGCAGTTTCGCGGCAAACCACAAGCGTTAAAAGACGCGCTTCCTTTTCATCGCCGCCGCGTCGATTTCGCGCATTGCCGCACGTGGTAGTATTTCCCAGGCAATAAAATCATGACGCCGGTGAACCTTGATTCCGGCGCAAGCGGAGCGATGCATGAACCAGCCGGGAATACACCCCGTGCAAGCTACCGGCCCCGCGCGTGAAACCGATCTGCAGGCCTTGCGCGCACTGTCCGAACTCACCGCCGTGCTCGCCGAAGAGCACGACCCGGAGAAGTTGCTAGAGCGCGCGCTCGGCACCATGGTCCGGCTCGCCGGCGCCCAGGCCGGCGCTGTGCGCGTGGTGACCAGTGACGGCGTCCATTTGCGCCTGGTCGCATCTCAAGGGTTGACGCCGGAAGTGGTCGCGCAGGAGGAGTTGGTACCGCTGGACTGCGGCCTCTGCGGCGCCGCAGTGAGTGACGACGCGGTGCGCCAGAGTTTCGATCTGCGGCACTGCGTCACGCATACCGGCTCGGACTACTTCCGCAGCCTCGGTACGGCGGTGGTGGTCCCACTGCGCCATATGGGCCGGGTACTGGGCGCCTACACCCTGTTTTTTAGCGAAAAGCGCGACACACCTGAGGAACTGGGCTTGCTGTTTCGCAGCATCAGCGAGCACCTGGGCATGGCGCTGGAAAATACGCGCCTGCTGCGCGAGAACATGCGCATGACGCTGATGAGCGAACGCCAGCTGATCGCGAACGAAGTGCACGATTCGCTGGCGCAGACCATGGCCTACATGAAAATCAGGCTCGCCATGATGCAGGAAGCGCTGGAGGCGAGCGAGCAGCCCCGTGCGCTGAAACACGCCGGCGAGGTGCAGCAGGCGCTCGACGGGGCTTACTCCGACTTGAGGGAGTTGTTGTTGCAGTTTCGCAATCGAATGGATCCGCTGGGCCTGGTGCATGCGCTTGGTGAGCTCAAAACCAAATTTCGCGATCGCACCGGCATCGAGCTCGCGTTTGACGACAGAACCACCGACCTCGACCTGAGCGTTGAGGACGAAGGCCAGGTGTTCCATATCATGCAGGAGGCGCTCGCCAACGTGGCACGCCACTCCGGCGCCAAGCATGCCCGCCTGACCATGGACCTGATCGGCGGCGAGTATCGCTTCGCGGTCGAGGACGACGGACTGGGATTCTTTGCCTTCGGACAGCGTCTGGGCGGCAGCGAGCACTATCCGCACCTGCGCCATCATCTCGGCGTCAACATCATGCGCGAACGCGCGCAGCGATTGAACGGCTCGATCGAAATCGTCAATCTGCCCCAGGGCGGCGCCCGTGTCAGCCTGGTGTTTCCTGCAGAGCGCGGATCAGGCACATGAAACCGATACGCGTGATGCTGGTCGATGACCACACGCTGTTCCGCAAGGGTCTGGCGGAGCTGCTGCACGGGCGCAACAACATCGACGTGGTGGCCGCCACCGCAGGCGCCACCGAAGCCGCTCGCCTGATGCAGGAGACGAAACCGGATGTGCTGTTACTCGATCTCAATCTGCCGCCGCATGGCGGACTGGCGCTGCTGCGCACTCTGCAGGATTACGGATGGAGCGGCCCGACGCTGATCCTGACCGTGTCCGATTCCGAAGACGACCTGGCTAACGCACTGCACGCGGGCGCACGCGGTTACCTGCTGAAGGACATGGAGCCCGAGGACGTCACCGATGCGCTGCTGCGCGCGGCACGCGGCGAAACCGTGGTTGCGCCGGCGATGACGATGAAGCTGGTCGATCTGCTGCAGCCCGGGCGGCAGAGCAAGACGCGCGAGAACCTGCTGGCGCAGCTCACCGAACGCGAGCGTGAGATCCTCGGGCATCTGGCGCAGGGCATGTCCAACAAAGCGATCGCGCGTGCGCTCGATATCAGTTACGACACGGTGAAACTGCACGTGCGCCACATCCTGTCGAAGCTCAACTTCACCTCGCGCGTCGAGGCCGCCGTGTTTGCGGTAGAACAACGGTCAGAATCGCGCAAACCCTAGCCGGCCTCAGGCTACCGCCGCCAGCGCGCGCCGCCCAAGCCGGCTGCGCACGAAAGCGACGAAGCGCGCCGCCCAGTCATGGCTGCCGGCGCAGCGAAAATGCGCGTACGTGGCGAGGAGATTGTTGATGACGATGCCGTCGGATCTTCCGTCGGTGCCGAATCCGCGCGCGACGCGGTAAGCAAAGCGCGTATCCGTTGCCAGGCCTTCGATGCTCGAATAGTGGAATTCGTGCGCCGGCGTTTCCCCGCCATCCGCACCGTTCGGCGGCCACGGATGGGCGTCGGTCGGAGCAAGCCTGACGTAGCCCCGGCCGACCGGCCGCTCGTGCATCACCACGTCGCCGGCGATCGCGCCGACCATGCGACGCGTCTCGCCGCGCCAACTGAGCGAACGCGCCAGGTACATCAACCCGCCGCACTCGGCGTAGGCGGGCATGCCGGCTTCGATCGCGGCGAGGATATCGCCGCGCAGCGCGGCATTCGCCTCCAGTTCGTGCATGCATATTTCCGGAAACCCGCCGCCGATGATCAGGGCGTCCATCCGTGGCAATCGCGCATCGCGCAGGGTGTCGAAAAACACCAGTTCCGCCCCGGCACGCTCCAGCGCTTCGAGATCATCGGGATAATAAAATCCGAACGCGCGGTCGCGCGCAATGCCGATGCGAACCACTGCTGCGGCACGCATTGGCCACGCCAGCGACGGCCCCGCTGGCAGCGGCGCTGCGCTCACCGTAGCCTCGAGCAGGCGCGCCAGATCGACCTGCCTGGCGACGGCTGCGGCCAGCAGCGCGATGCGGCTTTGCGCTGCAGCGTCTTCGCCGGCCGGGATGAGGCCGAGGTGTCGCTCGACGATGGCAAGACGCGGATCTTCGTGCACAGCGCCCAGCACCGGTACGTCGGTATAGTGTTCGATTACCGCGCGCAGCTTGGCTTCATGACGCGCGCCGCCCAGCCTGGACAGGATCACCCCGGCAATGCGTATCGAGGAATCAAACGCCTGGTAGCCGAGGATCAGCGGCGCGATGCCCCGGGTCATCCCGCGCGCATCGAGCACCAGCACCACCGGCAGACCGAGTAATTGCGCCAGCGCCGCATTGCTGTTCCTGCCGCGGAGGTCCAGGCCGTCGTACAGGCCCTTGTTGCCCTCGACCAGACAGACGTCGGCGCTGCCGCCGTGGCGCGCGAACTCGAGTTGCAGTTCTTCCGGCGTGGACAGGTTGAAATCGAGGTTGCGGCAGCTGCGTCCGGTCGCGGCCGCGAGCCACATGGGATCGATGTAATCCGGGCCTTTCTTGAACGTCTGCACGCCAAGGCCGCGCCGCGACATTTCCGCCGCCAGTCCGATGCTGACCGTGGTCTTGCCCGAAGACTTGTGCGCAGCTGAAACGAGGAAGCGGTGCATGCGTGTTGCGTCGGGCGACAGCAGCCGGTCTCTCAGGCCTGCGGCTTCGCCGGCGGGTCCAGACGCTCCGGCAACAGCGCAATCGCGCGTAGAACGATGGCGACGATGGACGCGGCCAATGCCACGCCGCCCAAACCGAGCAGCACTTCCACCAGACTCGGTGCATACGGGTGGATCTCGCCGTCGAAGTAACTGCTGGACTCGATCATTCCAGGAAACAATATTTGCGGATACGCCTGCCCGCCGATCAGGGTGACGTACATTTGTGCCAGCCCGCCAAGCAGCACCATTGCCGCCGCGGCGGCGATGCCGGAGCGCGACAGCCGCGAGCGCAACAGCAGCGCGAGCGGAACCACGCCGCCGAGCGCAATCTGGCCCAGCCAGAGCAAGGCGGTGTACACGCCGCCGTCAAAGAGGAGAAAGCGCGCAACGTCGCGGGAACGCACAAGCTCGTACTTGGTCCCCAGGAACAGGATTGCGAAGAACAGCGAAGCGCCAACGGAAACGCCCAGCCAGTTTTTCAGCCGGCGCAATAACTCCCCCGAAACGTCCCTTCCTTCCCAGCCGCAAGCGGCAAGCAGGATTAGAATCAAAGCCGCCGCGCCATAAGCCGAAGAAAAGGCGATGAACATCGGCGCGTACAGCACCGAATCGTAGACCGCGCGGAAATTGAAACCGAACTCCAGGCCGGTACTGGTGATCAAGAGCAGTTGCCACAGGAAAGCCACTATGGCCACCGGCTTGACATAGCGATTCATGCGTGGCTCGAGCAGGAACCACATATAGACACCCACGCTTGCCATGTAGCCGTCATAGAAGATGACCCTGCGCGAAAGAAGCGACTCCGGGTTCAATTGCATCGCCGCCACGACCATGCGGTCAGAGCGCCCCAGATCAAGCATCACGAGCGCGAGGCCGCCCGCGAGCAGCGCCAGTGACACCAGGGCAGAGAGCGGCGCCACGGGCCTGTAGACCGCCTTGCCGAACACCGAGGCCGCCATGGCGATATTGAGCGCGCCGGTCGCGGCAATGATCAGAAACACCGCGAACACATGCGGCATGCCCCAGACAATCTGGTTGTCCATGCCGGTGACGATATGGCCGTAGTGCTCCATGTAGAAGTAGGCAATCGCCGCGAGCGCAAGCGGAACGGCGAGCAGCCCGAGCAGGCTCCAGAAGCGGCGACTGGGACCACCCAGTTCGTGATAGATCAGGTATTCGGCCATATCATAGTCCCTGATAGCGCACGCCGGGATTGAGTTTGAAATCGGCCCGGATCTGTGTGCTGGCATATTTGGCTACGCGCTGCGCGATCTCGCTGTGCGGATCGTTCAGGTCGCCGAAGAACATGGCATTGTGCCCGGCCTTGGTGCATGCCTCGACGCAGGCGGGCTGCTGGTCGCGGTCGATGCGGTGCACGCACAGCGTGCAACCTTCGGCGCAGCCGTTGCCGCGCGGCACATCCGGATTCTGGTCGGTGATTGCCTCGAACACGATCGAGCGCGCTTTGTACGGGCAGGCCATGATGCAATAGCGGCAACCGATACAGATATGCCGGTCGACCAGCACGATGCCGTCGGCGCGTTTGAACGAAGCGCCGGTGGGACAGACGTCGACGCAGGGCGGATGCTCGCAATGCTGGCACATCACCGGCACCGAGTTGGCACGGCCGGTGCGCATGTCTTTCAGTTCGACTTTGCGTATCCATTGTGCATCGGTGCGCGGGTGCCCGGTGTCCTTCAGTCCGTTCTCGGTGGCACAGGCTTTGACGCAATCGTCGCATCCGGGCGCGCACTTGTTGGTGTCGATTAAGAGGCCCCAGCGGACTTGCCTGGATACCGACTGTTCGGGCGCGCGTGCTCCCGCGATCTCGATCAAACGTATCCCCGGCGCGAGCATCACGCCGCCCAGGGTGGCTGCGGAAATGGCGAGGAAGCCGCGCCGGCTCAAGCCGTCGTTCGCGTCTGCGCTCATGGCTTCACTCCACTGGCGAGCTTGGGTTTGGAGGCGTGGCAGTTGAAGCAGTCGATCCTAACGCTGGCGTAATCGTGGCAGCTCTGGCAAAAGCCCTTCGCGCCGAGCACACTGCCGGTCTTCGCGCTCGCATGGCACTCGACGCACTCCTTCAGGCTGTGCTTGCGCGTGCGAATGCCCTCGTGCATCGTCAAGTCGCGCTGGTGCTTCAGCATGTCCGGGTGCTCGCGCCGCATGGTCGCACTGTCTTCCACGCACTTGCCCTGCCTGTCGATGTTGATGACGGGCTTGGGCACCCGCTCCGAAGCGAACACGAGAACAGGCAGCAGCAGCGCGAGCAGGCAGATCGCGCGCGCGATGCGGCCGGTAAATGCTCCAGTCCCGTTGGTCTTCACCTCCTGCCTCCTATTCGCCCAGCCCCATCTTGATGTACCCGGTGGGACATACGTCCGCGCAAATATGGCAGCCGATGCAGCGGTCGTAGTCGGTGTACACATAGCGCCCCATGGTCGACTGCGCCTTGGGAACTTTTTTCACCGCGATCTGCGGGCAATAGACCACGCAGTTGTCGCACTCGAAGCACTGCCCGCAGCTCATGCAGCGCTTGGCCTCGGCCTGCGCCTGCGCCTGCGCCAGCGCGACAATGCGCTCGTCGAAATTTCCCAGCGCGCTTTCCGCGTTCAGGGTGATGGTGTGGCGCTTGAGGCGCGGCGCGGCGGGAAAGTAGCCGAGGAACAGTTCCTCGTGCGGGATCACATGCCGGTTCGAGCGGTCGTCGTAATTGTGAACGGCGGCACTTGATACATCGGTTCCGCGCAGCGGTTCCTTCGTTTCCTCCACCTTGAGGCCCTTCTCCATCATCTTGCGCACGATGTCGAAATGGTGGACGTCGATCTTGGGACGCTTCTCCAGCATCTCGCCGAGCAGAAACCGGTCTATCCCGTCGGCCGCGATCGAGCCATGGCCGATTGCCGTGGTTAACAGGTTGGGCCGAATAATATCGCCGCCGACGAACACGCCGGGCATGCCCGTCACCTGGTAGTTCTTGTCCGCGGCAACCGCGCCTTTGCCGTTGTTGAATTCCTCCAGGCCGGTGAAGTCAACTGCCTGGCCGATGGCCGAAACGAACAGGTCCCCCGGTATTTCCTCTTCCGTGCCGGGGATGGCACTGACTTCCAGCCTGCCGCCGACCAGCTTCGCTTCGCACCGCGCCACGCGCAGCGCGGTGGCGCGGCCGTCCTCGCCGCACACGATCGCAACAGGAACCAGGCTGCCGCGTATGGTGATGCCCTCGGCCGTGGCCTGCTCGACTTCGTGCTTGTTGGCCTGCATGCCATCGACCGCGAACACCGAGGTGAGCACCACCTCCGCGCCCTGCCGCGCCGAAATCTCGGCGACGTCGTGCGCCGTATAGCTGGCGATGGCGCGCTCGGGGCGGTCGGCCTCGTGCGCATGCACAATATGGCCGAGGCGCCGCGCGACCGTGACCACGTCGATCGAGGTGTCGCCACCGCCGACCACCACGACGCGCTTGCCTACGTGGCGCATACGGCCGTCGTTGAAAGCCTGCAGAAACGAGGTGGCGGTCACCAGGTTGGGTGCGTCGTTGCCCGCGCAGGGAAGCGGCCGTCCCGACTGCGCGCCCAGGCCGAGGAACACCGCGTCGAACTCGGCGCGGATCTGCTCCATGGTGAAATCGACACCGACGCGGCACTTGAGCCGGGTTTCGATACCGAGGTCGAGGATGCGCTGAATTTCGGCATCGAGAATATTGCGCGGCGTGCGGAATCCGGGAATGCCATAGCGCATCATGCCGCCGAGTTCCTCGTGCTCGTCGAAAACGGTCACTTCGTGGCCCTTGCGCGCAAGCTGGTAGGCGCAGGAAAGGCCTGCCGGCCCGCCGCCGATCACGGCCACTTTTCTGCCGCTCGTCTGCGCGGGTTTGTCGTAGGCGAAATTGCCGGCGATCGCGGCATCGCCGAGAAAATGCTCCACCGAATTGATGCCGACGAAATCCTCGACTTCATTGCGGTTGCATCCGGATTCGCACGGCGCCGGACACACCCGCCCCATTACCGAAGGAAACGGATTGGCGCCGGCGAGACGCTTGAACGCGTATTCCTGCCAGCTCTGCCCTGCCGGGGGCTTCTCCACGCCGCGCACGATGTTCAGGTAGCCGCGGATATCCTCCCCCGCGGGGCAGCTGCCCTGGCAGGGCGGCGTCGCCTGGATGTAGGTCGGGCATTTGTGCGAATGGTCCGCATCGAAAATCTGATCCTGCCAGCGCTTCCATTTCCCGTCGCCGTCCTTGTAACGGCGAAAGGTGATACTGGCGCTGCCTTGTTCGGTGGTACTCGACACTGATAATGCTCCTCGATATTGCGTTACATGAACTTACGCCGACTCCTTCGCCGGCCGGCGCACGCCATGCGGCAGCTAAACCTCCAGCCCCATCTTGATGTAGCCGGTCGGGCACACGTCCATGCAAATGTGGCAGCCGACGCAGCGCTCGTAATCGGTGTACACGTAGCGGCCGGTGGTCGCCTGTGCCTTGGGCACCTTCTTCACCGCCACCTGCGGGCAATAGACGATGCAGTTGTCGCACTCGAAGCATTGCCCGCAGCTCATGCAGCGCGTGGCCTCGGCCTTCGCCTGCGCTTCCGTGAGCGGGACGATGCGCTCCTCGAAGTTGCCTACCGCGGTGTTTGCGTCCAGATGCACGACCTGACGCACGTTGCGCGGCGTATTCTGGAAATGCCCGAGGAACAGCTCTTCGTGCGTTACCACATAGCGGTCGGAACGATTGTCGTAGTTGTGCACGGCCACGTTCGCCGCGTCGGTTCCACGCAGCGGCTCATGCACCTCCTCCAGCTTGATGCCCTTTTCGATCATCTTGCGTTCGAGGTCGAAATAGTGCACGTCGATTTTCGGCCGCTTCTCCAGAGCTTCGCCCCTGAGATGGCGGTCGATGCCTTCCGCGGCGATCCAGGCGTGGCCGATGGCCGTGGTCAGCAGATGCGGCCGCACGATATCGCCGCCGGTGAACACGCCGGCTTTGCCCGCGACCTGGTAGTTCTTGTCCGCGCTGACCAGTCCGCGATCGTTCCTGAATTCCTCCAGACCGGTGAAGTCCACCGTCTGGCCGAGGGCGGAGACGATCACGTCGCAGGGAATGTCGAATTCGGAGCCGGCCTGCGGCACCATCTTCTTGTTGACCCAGTCGACCTTGATCACGCGCAGCGCTACCGCGCGCCCGTCCGGGGCGAGTACCGCCGACACCGGGGCGACGCAGGTCATGATGCGCACGCCCTCGCGCGTAACCGCCTCGACCTCGTGTTTGGTCGCGGGCATTTCCGCCACCGTACGGCGGTAAGCGATCAATACGTCGGCGCCTTCCTGCTGTGCCGCCGTTGCGACATCCTGTTCCATCTGTCCGAGGACCGGGTCCTTGGAGGCCGACTCATCGGGATCGCGCGTGATGTGGCCGAGCCGGCGCGCGACCGCGGCAACGTCCATGGCGGTGTCGCCGCCGCCCACCACCACGACCCGCCTGCCTACATGCTTGAGCCGGCCGTCGTTGAAGGCGCGCAGGAACGTGATGCCGTCTATGCAGTTCGGCGCCTCGCCGCCGGGAATCGGCAGCGGGCTGCCCGACTGGGCGCCGAGGCCGACGAACACGGCGTCGAAGTCGCGCCGCACGGATTCGAGGCTCACGTCCTTGCCGACCTGGGTATTGAGGCGCACCTCCACGCCCATATCGATAATGCGCTTGATCTCGCCGTCGAGCACGTCGCGCGGCGTGCGATACCCGGGAATGCCGTAGCGCATCATGCCGCCAAGGTGCTCATTCGAGTCGAAAATCGTGCATGCATGGCCCTTGCGCCGCAACTGGTAGGCGCACGCGAGCCCCGCCGGCCCGCCGCCGATGATCGCAACCTTCTTGCCGGTCTCGCGCTCCGGTCTGGGAAAACTCAGGCCCTGCGCGAGCGCCCACTCGCCGATGAAATGCTCGACCGAGTTGATGCCGACAAAATCCTCGACCTGGTTGCGGTTGCAACCGGACTCGCACGGCGCCGGGCACACCCGGCCCATGACCGCCGGGAACGGATTCGCGTCGGTCATCCGGCGGAAAGCATATTCCTGCCAGGGAACGCCCGCCGGCGGCTTCTCGATGCCGCGCACGATGTTGAGCCAGCCGCGGATATCCTCACCCGAGGGACAGCTTCCCTGGCAGGGCGGCACCGCCTGGATGTAGGTCGGGCATTTGTAGGAATGGTCGCCCTCGAAAATCTTGTCCTGCCAGCGCTTCCATTTTTCGTCGCCTTCGCGATAGCGGCGAAAGGTCAGATCGGTGCTCAGATGCTCGGGTGCGGTCGACACGTTTCCTCTCCTCGCAGTTGCTTTATTTCGATCCGAGCCGGATGGCGTTGCCCACCAGTTGGTGCACTCCGCCCACCATGCTCATGTTGAACTTGTAATACGGCAGGACCTTGCTGAACTGTGCCTTGCAGATCGCGCAAATGGTCGCCATGAAATTCACGCCGTCGGATTCGACCACCGCCTGCAGCGCTTCCATGCGCGGCAATGCCCCCTTCACGCGCACATCCATCAAGTCGTCGGTCAGGATTCCGCCGCCGCCGCCGCAGCAGAAGGTCTTTTCGCGTATGGTCTCCGGATTCATTTCGACGAATTTGCTGGCGGCGGCGCGCACAATGGCGCGCGGGATCTCGAACTGTCCTCCAGGCATGTCGCCCATGCGCGAGGCGCGCGCGACGTTGCACGAGTCGTGGAAGGTGACCACGTACTTGTCGTTGGCGCTTTTGTCGAACGAGATCGCCCCGCGCTGGATCAGGTCGTAGGTAAGCTCGCAGATATGCTGCGGCACCGGGTAATTGGGGTCGAGAAAATCGAACGGCCCGATCAGCGTGTTCCAGAAACTGTAGGCAGCGCGCCAGGCATGGCCGCACTCCCCCACCACCAGACGCCTTGCACCCAGGTCCAGAACCGATTCGCGCACGCGCGTGGCGATTTTCTGCATCTGGCCGTAATTGCCGATGAACATACCGAAGTTGGCCGCTTCGGATGCGTGAGTCGAGAGCGTCCAGGAAATGCCCGCGGCATGAAACACCTTGGCATAGCCCATCAGACTGAAGACGTGCGGCTCGGCGAAAAAATCAGCCGAAGGTGTGACCAGCAGCACTTCGGCGCCCTTCTCGTTCAGCGGCAAGCGTATGTCCAGCCCGGTTTCTTCCTTGAGGTCTTCCTCGATGCTGGAAAGCGTGTCCTGCAGCGCCGCAGGGGGCAGCCCGAGGTTGTTGCCGACCTTGTGCACCTTGCCGATGATCTCGTTGGTGTATTTCGTCCCGATACCGATCGAGTCCATAATCTCTCTTGCGGCCATGGTGATTTCGGCGGTGTCGATTCCATAGGGGCAAAATACCGAGCAGCGGCGGCATTCGGAGCACTGGTTGAAATAGGAATACCAGTCGTCGAGCACTTCCCTGGTCAGGTCCTCCGCACCGACCAGCTTCGGGAACAGCTTTCCCGACCAGGTGAAATGGCGGCGGTAGACCTTGCGCAGCAGATCCTGGCGCGCGACAGGCATGTTCTTGGGATCGCCCGTGCCGAGAAAGTAATGGCATTTGTCGGTGCAGGCGCCGCAATGCACACAGGCGTCCAGATAGACCTTGAGCGAGCGGTATTTCCCGAGCAGTTCGCCTAGCTTGCCGATGGCCTTGTCGTGCCAGTCCTCGACCAGTTCGCCTGGAAAACCAAGCGCCTCCTGTATCTGCGCGTTGGCTGGAAAGCTCTTGGTCCCTGCCATCGCTCCGACCTCGAGAATCGGGATGACCGGATAGGGCTTCAGCGGCGGCGCCGTAATCGAAGCGGCGGCCATGTCAGATTTTTGCCTTTTCCAGTTTTGCCGCCCAGTCGGCAAGGTGGCGCCGCTCGCGCGGGTTATCGGCCTGGTTGCGTCCGGGGCTGAAGAATATGCCGGGTGCGTGCAGCAGCTTCGAGTACGGAAAGATCCCGATCAGCAGCGCGACCAGGAGCAGGTGCACGTATAGCAGGGGATGCGCCGGCAAGGGTTGCCAGTCGAAAAGGATCAGGCCGAGCGCGAACGCCTTCAAATTGACGATGTCGGTATGGACCAGAAACTTCATCGACAGGCCGGACGCGGCAATTCCGAGCAGCAGCACCAGCATCAGGTGATCCGACGGCGTCGAAATGTAACGGATGCGCTCCACCAGAAAACGCCGCACCCAAAGGGCAGCAAGCCCGGCGGCCATGGCCAAACCGCCGTACAGACCGAACGGCTGGAGCCACACCACCCAGAACCACACCGGCTCGGTGAAATAACGCAAATGGCGCACGAGCACCAGCGCCAGCGCCACATGGAACATCCAGCCGAACAGCCAGATCCACAGGTTGGCCTTGAACAGGCTTTCGAACAGAAACACTTCGCGCAGCATGCGCAGCACCACGCCGCCGGTGGTCGTCGGCGCCGGCGTAGTCGGGATTTTCAGCGGTGCCGGCGTGCGCGCGTAGTCGCGGATGCGCCACGCGAGCCCGCCCACGCCGAGCAGCGTGGCGGCGTAGAACAGCAGCGCGAAGAACACGGTCGTCGCCGTCATCGCGCCCTCATTTCAGCGCGAACGGCGCGATGGAAGCATTGCGCGAGGCTTGCACGCCTAAGACCTCTGCATGTTCCGCATTTCCGCGTCAGATGCAACCGGTCGGCTTGGGCAGCCCGGCGATCTTGCACGCCTGCTTGGCCGGGCCGTAAGGAAACAATTCGTACAGGTACTGGCTGTTGCCTTTGTCCGGACCGAGCTTCTTGCCGATGGCCTTGGTGAGCACGCGCACCGCCGGTGCGATCTGGAACTCGTTGTAGTAGTCGCGCAGAAAGTTGACGACCTCCCAGTGACTTGGCGTCATGTCTATTTTTTCGCCCTCGGCGAGTACCTTGCCGACGTCCTCGTTCCACTCGGCGAGATTGACCAGATACCCCTCTTCATCGACCTCATAGCTCTTGCCATTTGCTTCGATAGCAGCCATATGCGCTCCTTTAAACTCGTTTTAAAAAGAGGGGATGGTTCCCCTCGTGTCCCCTCTAAACCCGCTTTCCGCCATCAATCCCGCGCCGCGGCCCTGGCGGCCATGCGCAACTTAAGTTTGTTGCATTGTGAGGGGATACGCCCCGAAGGAAGTCCCCTTGGGGGACCTCCGCTCATACTCCCCTGAGTCAGATGTTGCAAAATTCATCTTGCAACGGATTGTTAAAGCCAGGACTGGCAGTTCTTGTGCTTCGCCACCAGTTCGACAAAGCCCGCGTAATCGGTAGTCTTCACCCCTTCGGCGAGCGACTGCGCCATGCCGCGCGCCTCCAGATCGGGGGCAAGTACGTAGATTTCCAGGTGTTCCGACGCGGCCTGCAGCTTGCCTTCAGCCGCGTGGCCGCGCGTCGCGGCATACACCCCGTCCTCGATCAGCAGCACTGCCGCGCCCGGCTGCGCAGCCGCGAGGCAGGTGTCGAGCGTGTTGCGTTCCAGCGGCGACTTGTTGACGATATGCAGCATTGCCTATTTCCCTTCTAAAAGCTGAGCAGCACGTCCTGCTCGTCCATGAGTTTGCCGATTTCGGCCGCGCTGAGCACTTCCACCGGGACACACATGTCGTCCTGCGTCAGCCCGCGCGCCTCGAGCGCTTCCTTTTGCACGTACAGCTTGTTGATGTCGTAATCATCCAGCGCGCGGTAGGTCGGCTGGAAATTCTTCATCTCAATGCCCTTGGTCTGGTGGCCCTTCTTCAGTTGGTACACACCGTCGTCCATGAACGCCAGGCTCACGTCCTGGTCGAACGCGGCGGCAATCAGCACAACCTCCAGCGACTCCAGCGCGTAGATCGTTCCATACGGAGCCTTGCGGTTCACGTACATGATTTTCTTGACCGTCCCTTCGCTCATTTCGCTTCGCCTCCGATTGCCTCAGTCGCCGAAAGTCACCATGCGGTCGGCCTGGATGCTGGACTCGATCAACTGGCCCAGCCCTGAAATGCGAAAACCGGGCGCCAGATTCTCGTCCTTGATGCCGCGACGCAACGCCGCGGCAACGCACACCACCAGATCGACCTTGTTGTCCGCGGCGAACTTCGACCAGCGATTGACGATGTTGCGATCGTCCTGCGGCGGCTCGGTCAGACGCGTCGAGTTGTTCACGCCGTCGTGATAGAAGAACACGCGCTGAATCTGGTGGCCGGCCGCCAGTGCCGCCTTGCAGAAATGATAGGCGCTGTCGGAAGCCTCGTGCGTGTACGGGCCCTCGTTGACCAGAATGCCGAAATTCATAATTACCTTTTGCGACTCTGATTTGGGGAATCTGCGCGGGCCCGGGTGGGAACGGAAAGGTTCCACCCCTTTCCCAGGCCCGCTTGTTTCAATTACTGCTAGAACCGGATGTGCGTTGACGCGTTCAGACTGGCGCGGCTACCGCGCCAGTCGTCGATCAGGTACTTGGTGAAGGTGAGCCCGGTCTTCTCGAAAAAGCGCGGCCAGCCGATGCGCTCGATCCAGTCGGACAGACGCTCCCACGGCCGCGCATCTTCCTTGTAGACGTGCAGGATCTTCTTCACCACGACGGCCACTTCGACCCAGCGCGGCGGATTGTTCGGCAGCCCGGAAGCGACCATCTTCATAAATGTCGGCTTGCCGCGGGCATTGGAGTTCTTGCCGCCCACCCAGATCGCGAGCTTGGTGTGCTCCGCGTCGTTGATCTGCATCGGCGGGCACGGCGGATAACAGGCGCCGCAGCACATGCATTTCTTCTCGTCGATCTCGAGCGAGGGTTTTCCGTTTACCAGCGCCGGCCGGATCGCCGCCACCGGGCAGCGCGCCACCACCGCGGGCCGCTCGCACACGTTTGCGACCAGGTCGTGGTTGATCTTGGGCGGCTTGGTATATTGCACGATGATCGCAATGTCGGCCTGACCGCCGCAGTTGATCTCGCAGCAGGAGGTGGACAGGTGAACGCGGTTGGGCATCTCCTCGCGCCTGAATTCGTCGTAGAGCTCGTCCATCAGCGCTTTCACCACGCCCGAGGCGTCCGTCCCGGGTATGTCGCAGTGCAGCCAGCCCTGGGTGTGGGCAATCATCGACACCGAGTTGCCGGTGCCCCCCACCGGAAAGCCGCTTTTCTCCAACGCTTCGATCAGCGGCGCCACCTTGACCTCGTCCGCGACCATGAATTCAATATTGGAGCGGATGGTGAAGCGCACATGGCCCTCGGCGTACTTGTCGCCGATGTCGCACAGTTTCCGGATGGTATGCACATCCATCTGGCGCTGCGTGCCGGCGCGCACGGTCCACACCTGGTCTCCCGAGTGCGACACGTGGTGCAGCACACCTGGGCGCGGCCGGTCGTGGTATTTCCAGTTGCCCTTGTTCTTCAACAAGGTCGGGTGCATGTACTGCTCCGGATCCGGCACTCCGGTTTCCTTGGGTTTGCGCATTTGCGTTTGAGCTTGAGCCATTGCTTTTCTCCAGGCGTGCTATTCGGGGCCGCTTTACGCAGCCGCCTTCTTGGCCTTGATCTTGGCCACTTCCTCGTCCCAGCCGTCGGTGCGGACATAGGGGTTGGTGCGCGGCGCCCCAACCATGTTGGCGTCCACGTCGAGGCCGATTCCCTCGAGAAAGTTCACCAGGCCGATGCGCTCGATCATCTCGCCGGTGCGCTCGTGCTCCAGCGCGTTCTCGGCGAAGAAGTCGATGATCTTCTGCCCCAGCTCGACGATCTGCTCGTAGTCTTCCTCGGTCTGCAGTGGCTGAAACGGCACGATTACTGTGCCCATCTGATCGCCGATCTTGAGGGTACGCTTGCCGCCGCAGAGAATGGTCGCGCCCTTGTCCTTCCCCGGGGCCAATGCACCGGTCATCACGTTGATGCAGTGCATGCAGCGCACGCAGTCGCTGTTGTCTATTTCCAGGGCGTGCGTGTCGTTCACCGCCACCGACGAAATGGAATCGCCCTTGCGTACGGCCTTGATTTCCTTGAGCTGGATCGCCCTTGTCGGGCAGTGCGCGACGACGTCGTTTACCAGTTCATTCATGCCGTGCTTGGCAAACCACTTCTTCGCCAAAGGCTCGTCGGTGCGCATATTGTCGCGCCAGGTGCCTATGACCGCCAGGTCTGAGCGCTGGATCGAATTCATGCAGTCGTTCGGACAGCCTGAAAACTTGAATTTGAACTTGTAGGGCAGCGCCGGACGATGAATGTCGTCGAGAAAACTGTTGATCACCATGCGGTGCGCCTTGGCCTCGTCGTAGCAGGACTGCTCGCAGCGCGCCGCGCCGACGCAGGACATGGAGGTGCGCAGCGCCGGTCCGGCGCCGCCAAGGTCGAAACCCGCCTCGTTGATCTCGTCGAAGGCCTTCTGCACGTTCTCGCTGGTCGCGCCCTGGAACATGATGTCCCCTGACTGGCCGTGGAACGCGATCAGGCCCGAGCCGTGCTTCTCCCATATGTCGGAAAGCTTACGCAGGATGTCGGTGCTGTAATGCATGCCCGCCGGCGGCATGACGCGCAGCGTATGGAATTCCGCCGCATCAGGGTAGACGGGTTTGCCGCTTTCGTCCTTTATTTCGGTAAAGCGCGGAATGATCCCCCCGCCATAGCCGTAGACGCCCAGCGTCCCGCCTTTCCAGTAACCTTTCTTGGTCGCGTAGGAATGCTCCAGATGGCCGAGTAGGTCGACCACGGCGTCCTTGTCTTTGGACAGGCGCTTCAGGCCGGAGACGAAACTCGGCCAAGGACCTGATTCGAGCGCATCCAGGTTCGGCGTGTCATGGGGTTTTTTTGCCATCTGCTTTCCTCCGTTCGAGGTGAATCCAACTCACTCACTGTGACACCGTCGCTGGGACGGCATCCCGCCTGTTATTTTTAACGATAGTAGATGCCGGCGCCGCGATCGGCCATTACTCGTGCAGGGTGGCGCGCACACTCAGACGGGTAGTCCCCTGCCTACCCGAAAGGAGTAGGCGGCCCTTATCCCAGTCGGTGATTTGCACGTCGCGCCACGGGTGCCATAGTGCAGGCCAGAAAGGGTCTGTTGACATCCACCGCATTAGGCTCATGTGCTGAATGTCAACATACCCTAAAAGCGGAGGGCAGGGTATGGACACGACGCGGAGTCTGGACAAGTTCACCTGCCCGTTCGGAGGCCAGGAGGTCGAGCTGGTGCAGGTCGACTACGAGGCCGGCGGGATGCCGCTGCTGCGGCTGCGCATCCGCGAGCGCGGCGCCCGCTTCACCATATTCGAAATCGATCCGGGCACGGCGGAACGCTGGGGCCAGGCGATGGTCGCCTGGTCGAAGACGCAGCAAAAGATCTGAGCGGCCGCCTCGGAAGTGCTCGGATTGCCTGTTATTTTGGGGAGCGCGAGGGGAAATACCCCTCCTATTCAAATGACCGCTGACGCGATGGAGATGGTCGACGTGGCGTATGCGCTGAGCGGTGGCAGCATACCCGCTGACCACGGCTGGCGCCTGTTCCAGTTGCTCGCCGAGCGGCTGGCCTGGCTGGCTGCCGAACCCCGCGCCGGCGTGCATCCGATCCGCGGTGCGCGCGCAGTCGCAGGCGAGATTCACCTCGGCATGCGCGCCCGGCTCATGTTGCGGCTGCCGCGCACGCGTGCGCAACAGGCGCTGGAGCTCTCGGGGACGCGCCTCGATATTGGTGACGGCATTGAAGTCGGCAGCGCGCGACTGCGGACCCTGTTTTCCCATGGCACCCTGTATTCCCAGTTTGTCACGACCGGAACCGCAGACGAGGCCAGATTTCAGGGCGATGTCAGCCTGGAGTTGGAGGACGCCGGGATTAAGTGCAAGATAGTCGTCGGCCGGGCGCGCCGCGCGCGCAATCCGGACGCCGATATCGCCGGATTTAGCCTGATGCTGCACGAGTTGTCGCCGGAGCAATCGCTCAACATGCAGGCAAGCGGCCTGGGCGCGGCGCGCAGGTTCGGCTGTGGAATTTTCGTTCCGCACAAATCGGCCGCGGCCGTCGGGGCGTAATGGGCGAACCCTTTAACTCCGCAATGTTCGCGCAAGCGAGAGGAGCTGCCATGAGCATGCAAAAAACTTCCGACAAGCCGCTGGTCACGCTGGACCTGTGCGGGTTGAATTGCCCGGCGCCGCTGCTCGGCGCGAAGCACGTTATCGACGACCTGCGGCCAGGGGATGTCATGCGGCTGATATCGGACTGCCCTGGCACGCCGGACGATCTGTTTGCCTGGAGCCGCCATTCCGGCAACGAGGTGATCGGCACCGACAAACTCGGTGGACGCAGGGTCGCCTATACCATCAAGCGCGGCGCGAGCTCGGCCGCGCGGCCGGTCGCGAACGTGACCCTCGATATTCGCGGCGTCAGCTGTCCCGGCCCGATCATCGAGGCGAAGAAACTGCTCGACGGAATGCGCGCGGGAGAGGTGTTGCATCTGGTCAGCAACTGTCCGGGTTCGCCGGACGACGTCAACTCGTGGGTTAGATCGACCGGGCTGGAACTCGTTGCCAAGCAGGAGATGGCGCCCGGAACCTACGAGTTTTTCATTCGCAAGGCCGGTTGATTGACAAGGAACGGAGGATCGCAACATGGGTTACGTGGTTAACGGCGTTGAACTGGAAACCGATGTCGAGGGCTACCTGCTCGCCCCCGAATACAGCGAAGAAATCGTGCGCCTGATCGCGCAGGCGGAAGGTCTCGAGCTGAACGACGATCACTGGAAAATCGTGCAATACCTGCGCGGCGAGTACAAGGAACACGGCCAGACGCCGAACTTTCGCAACATGCTGAAAGACGTTGCCGCGCTGATACCGGGCTGCGACAGCAAGGCGCTCTACGACCTGTTCCCGCTCGGACCCGCCAAGCAAGGCGCGCGCATCGCCGGCCTGCCCAAGCCGTTCGGCAAAGGCGGGTACTAGTGTTGAGCGTTGGTTAGAGCGGCGCTCCAGTTGGCCATCCGCATCCGCAGCCACTTCCACCGGGGAGCTGGCGAACGCAGCATGGCCGAGCTCGCGAGCGTGATCGCCATGCTCGGCTGGAAACTCTCGCAGGATGCGATCCGCCGCATGCGCACGGCGCAGTTCGAAATCGACATCGGCACGCAGTATTTCGATTTCGTATGCGAATACCTCGCTTTTCTGCTGCACGCGGCCGATCGCCTTGCCTACCGGGCGCTCGACGCCGATAAACGCCTCGCCTTCACCACCGCGCTTGCACTGAAGCTGGCCGAGGTGGTGGAGGAAAACCGCGACATGCTGGTCGCCGAACCCGAGCCCGGATTCGCCCGCCGCCATTTCATCGCCCTCGCCAACCAGCGCGGCGGCGAATACGCCGATTTCGCCTACGACGAAAAGGACGGGCCCGATTTCGGCTTCCGCCGCTTTTTCGGCAGCCGCCTGCTGCAGATCGTTCCCGAAAAGGACCATGCGTGGGTGATCGACCAGATCATGGAAATCGAGGCGCCCGAGGCGATCAAGGCGCTGGAGAGCACGCTTGCCGGCCTGTTTGCGCCCCCGGGCGAGGCGCGCCGGCCGCGGCGCGAACGCAACGTCGGTGAATGAGCCTGCGCGTGCATTCGCGGGCGGGCGCCGCTTTCGATCTTGCCGACGAATCCGCGTACCAGTCCTGGCGCGCCGAAAAGCTCGCGCGCTTTCCCAAGACCCTGGGTGAACTCGTAGTCGAGGTGCGCGATCCGCGCGCGCTCAGCGCGCCGGAAAAGCAGGCGCTGCTAGAGCGCTGCGCGCGCGCCAACATGGCGGTCTATGCCAGCCCGACCGGAGGCGAAGCGGATAAGGAGATCCCGCGCCGGCTCGGATTGCAACTGGGCCTGCGCGACCTCGATTCCAACTACCTGGCCGACGATGACGGCATTTCGCCGCTCGCGGTTTCCGAGCACGCCACGCGCGGCGAATTCATTCCTTATACCAATCGCGGCATAAGATGGCACACAGACGGCTACTACAATCCGGGCGAGCGCGCGGTGCGCGCCGTGCTTTTACACTGCGTGGGGCGCGCCGAGTCCGGCGGCGAAAACGACTTGCTCGACCACGAAATCGCTTACATTCAGCTTCGCGATCGCAACCCGCAGCATATACGCGCGCTGATGGCCGAGGATGCAATGACTATTCCGCCGCGGATTGAGGCCGGGAGCGTCGAGCGGGCGGAGCAAACGGGGCCGGTGTTTTCCGTCGATGCCGGCGGTTTTCTGCACATGCGTTACACCGCGCGTAGCGTCAGCGTAAAGTGGAGAAATGATACCGCCACGCGGGCCGCGCTGGCGCAGCTGGAGGACGTCCTCAGTTCAAACTCGCCCTGGGTGTTGCGTGCGCGGCTGGAGCCGGGCATGGGACTGGTAAGCAACAACGTGATGCACACACGCACGCCCTTCGCTGAATCGCCACTGCATCAACGTCTGGTCTACCGCGCACGCTACTATCAGCGTGTCAGTGCCACCTAGCGGCAGAGGGTAGAATGAACGCATCCACTTTTTGCGTAGGCGATACTCCATGAGTGACGCTCTGAATTACCTGATCGAAGTGCGGCCCGATGCCATTCCGCACTATTTCAAATTCCTCAAGGAAGCCGGCAAACACCTCGATCCGAAGACGCGCGCGCTGATCTCGGTCATCACCAAGGTCCATGCGCAGACCGAAACCGGCCTGCGCCAATACCTGCTGCGGGCGTTGCGCGAGGGCGCGAGCCCAATGGAAGTGCTGGATGCGCTGCTGATGGCGTTCCCGGCGCTGGGGCTGGCGAAAATCGTCTGGGCGGTGGACGTGATACTCGCGCTTGACCTGCCCGAATTCCGCCCGGAGAACATCGGCGCCGCGGCGCGCTGGCACAACATCGCGCCGGCGGCACAGCTAGGCGATGGCGAAGTGGCGCGGTTCGATTGCGACGGCCGCGGGCTGTTCGTCTACCGCGAGGGCAAAGACTATCGTGTCTACGACAGCCGCTGCCCGCATCAGGTTACGAACATCCCGCACTTGGCGCTGCAGGGGTTAGAGCTGACCTGCCCAAAACACAAGTGGGCATTCGATCTCGCCAGCGGCGCCTGCGTGAAAAAGGGAACCCAACCGCTGAAGCGCTTCGAAGCGAAAGTGGAGAAGAGCCGCTTGCTCGCCTATTGGTAAGGCGCCGGGCGAAAACGGATTATTCTTCCCGGTCAATCAAGATATTTCGCCCATCCCTTTGGGGAACCCTGGCCGCCTTTTTCCCCTTGCAGCGACGCCAATCTTTGCGCCATTGCTTCGTTCGCTACGGCGAGCACTTTGTCCGGGTCCACCGGCTTGGCCAGATAATCAAAGGCGCCCAGCTTGACCGCCTCCCTCGCCGTATACACCGATGGATAGCCTGTGATAATCACTACTTCCGTCTGCGGCCATCTCTCCTTGATCGTTTTCAATGCGGCCAGCCCGTCCATTCCCGGCATGCGCAAATCCATCAAAACCACATCCGCCGGGTCCTTTTGCATTTTTTCCACTGCTTCCTCGCCCCCGCGCGCCGCCTCCACATTGCAGCTTTGGCCCGCTAACGTTCTCATGTGGCTCAATCGCACTATCTCCTCGTCGTCCACCACCAAAACTTTTCTCATCTCATCCATGATCATTGCCTCCGTTCGATAGGTCAAACATTTCCCACATTACTTTCGGAATTCTCTTCTTTCCAAGGCAGAACGATTTGCGCCTCATCCTTCCCTAAGCATGCTTCCTGCCGGTTTATCCACTTAGAGGGACATCGCGCCGGGGTCTTCCATCCAGGCGGCGATGGTCTGCTCGGCGGCGGCGGGATCGGCCTGATGTAGGCGCAGCAGGGAGAGTGCGGCTTGGTGCCAATGCGCGCTGCCGGCCAGGGCTGCCTCGCGCAACGGTTCAAGATTTCCCGTTTCACGCCAACGGCGGTACGCCAGTTCCAGCCGCGGAAACAATCGACTACGCGTGCCTTCGAAGCTGGCGAAATGGAAATGGATAGAGCAGGCTGCTTCGCGCTCGATCAGGCGCGGCAGTGTGGACAGGCAGTCGGCCAGGTTGTCGCGCACCGCGCGCGCCAGGATCTCGGCGCGCCGCCCCTTAAGCGTGGCGATGAAATCCGGCCATGCCGTCCCGAGCAGCGGCGCGGCCATGGATTCACCGAGTTCGTGCAGGATCAGCGTTTCTGCTTCCTGCTCAGCCATGTGATCGAGTGCCGCCTCGTCCTCAGATGTAAAACCGTAGCATTCGAGCGCCGACTTCAGCGCGCCGTCGGCTTTACGCACGCCCCAGATTTCGATTTTGTCCCAGAGCCAGCGGCGTAGCGCGTCGCGTCGCAGGAAAACAGTGCCATCGAGCAGCGCGGCCGGCGGCGCAGATAGATCGCGCGCGTATTCGCAGCCCGACACGAACAGTGTCAGTCCCTCCCGTCGCTCGTGCCGCTCCAGTTGCGCGAGAAAGAAATTCGGCTTGCCGAAGCGGCCGTAGCCTCCGCCATAGACCAGGCCCTGCGGAGCGAGCGCCGCGTTGATCGCCGCAACATCGAAAGCATCGTAGCTGCGTTCACCCACGCGCAGCCGTTCCAGATCCTCGTCCTGCACGCCGTCCCAAAGCGCCTCGCGCGCTGAAATCCAGCTTCCCACTTCGCTGCGCGGCAGGGACCGTGACAGCGGGACCTCGTGCTCCCAGCGGTAGAACTCGCGCATTTCCAAAAGGTAATTGCACAAGGTCGTCTCGCGCGCATGGCGCGCGTCGGCGATGTCGCAGTTGCGCTGCACGCTTTGGATCAGCTGGGGAAAATCCCGAAAAGACATCATGATTCAGGCCGGCGGCGGCGCAACTGCCAGGCGGCCACCGATTGGACAAGGGCCGAGTAGGGCAGGTTCTGCAAACTGCCGAATTTCTCGCAAGCTGCCTCGATGAGACCGCACACATCGGCCACGCCCGCCGGTCGCTGCGTCCTCGCACGCCCCCCCTGTTCCAGCGCGACCGGCGCAGCGGATTGCGTCAGCGCCCGCTCGACGCCGTGCAGGCCGCCGCATTGCAGTTTCATCTCTTTTGCATGCGGAAGCGGCGCTTCGCCGTGCACGAGCTTCAGCGCGAATACCGAGTTTTGGCGCAATAGGCCCACCAGCGCCGCACATTGCGCGCGCGCCTCCGCCGCGCCGCAGGCGACACTCTCACGCTCGGCGATGTTGCGCCGCGCTGCCAGCGAACAGCCGCAGGCGCCTGTGAGCAGCGCCTTCTCGAATGCGCACGGGTGCGGCGTCATCGTTACGCGCGCGCGTTGGAACGCGGTTTCGTCCATGCCCGGCGCTCAGTCGTCGTCCGGGTTGGGCTGGGGCGCGCGCTGCTGCGACAGCATGTCTTCGGCCAGCAACTCGTTCTCGGCGAGGATCATCTTGATAAGCCCGCCCTCGGCGGCGGACATTGCGGCGCGCAATTCCTTGGCGCGGGCGGAGGCGTCGCGGAAAGCCTGGTGCTGTTCCAGTTTCTCCAGTCTGAGGATCGGAAAGCTGAAGACTTTGTAAATGTAGTAAGGCATGTTCAGAGAATTGCGGCAGCCAGTTGCGCTTTGGGAAAGCCCTGCCCGAGCAGCACCGTCGTGGCGGCATCGACGAACGCCTCGGGACCGGCAACATAGACATCGAACGCATGCAGATCTGCATGGTCGGCGCCGATGCGGCGAACCAGTTCGAACGCATCACCCTGATCCGCGGCTAGCGGCACATAGGTGAAATCGTCCAGGGCATCGGCCCATGAACGGCACAGGTTGGCAAGGTAGTGGCCGGCCGGACGCGTCGCGAGCCAGTACAGGCACAGGCGTTCGGACTGCTCCAGCGCCATGGCATGCTCCAGCAGGCTCTTGATCGGTGCAAAGCCGGTGTCGCAGGCGATAAACACGATGGAGCGCGGCGAGTCCGGGCGCAGCACGAAGTCACCCCAGGGCCCGAACAGGGATACCGAGTCTCCGCCCTTGAGCGCGCCGAACACCCGTTGCGCGAAGGCGTTTTCCTCGTCGCGCTGGACATGGAACTGCAAGTTGCGGTCGTCGCAGGGGCAGCTGGCGATAGGCAGCTGCAGCGAGTCCTCGCCCAGCGCAAGGGTCAGTGTCTGGCCGGCCAGAAAGCGCAGGCGGTTGGAGCGCGGCGTCTGCAGGTGCAGCAGCATGAGATCGTCGCCGAGCGCATGCTTCGCCTTGACCCGCGCCTCGATCTGCTGCGAGGGAATATCGCCCGGCTCAGCCGACTCGAGCGCTTCGATCACCAAATCGCCGATCGCCGTGTTCGAGCACAGCAGCGCGTAGCCCTGGCGTTTCTCCGCCTCGCTCAGCACGTAGTCGTGGGGACGGACTTTGTGCACCTGGCCGGACACGATGCGCGCCTTGCACAGGCCGCAGTTGCCGTTGCTGCAGCCGTAGTTGATTGCCAGCCCCGAGCGCAGCGCCGCATCGAGAAGGGTATCGGCGCCATCGACGAAAAACTCGTGGCGGCTGGGCTGGACGACGACATGGGCTGACATCACGCGCAGCATATCATCCATCAGCGCGAGCGCGTTCGGCGCGTCGGATTCGCCCAGCACGGCTTGCAGTTCCCGGTCGAGGAACGCGCCCAGTTCCTGCGCCGCGACAGCCGGAGCCCGGGGCGCTGTGCGCAGTTCCTCTTCGCGCATGCGCTCGCGCAACTGCACCACCATGGCGTGATAGCGCTGCAGGTGCGCGCGCAGGTCGGCCAGTTCGCGGCTTTGCTCGAACAGGCGTTGCGACAGGATTTCCTTGCTCGGCAGCAAACGCTCGCGTAGTCGCCTGCCGAAGGCCTCCTCCTTGATCCTGACGACGCGCTCGAAGCCGATGTCGCTCTCCAGGCTGGCTGCAGGAAATACGCGCATCAGGTCGCCCATGGACACCGTGCCGTCGAACGAGGCAAGCTCGCCGCCCTGGATCTTTTGTTGCAGCGTGCCGCGCGTTACGCCCACCAGCCGTGCCGCCCGCGACAGGCTAAGCCGTTGCTGCATGTCCTGCTCCTGAAACACCGATGACGCCGGGAGGGCTTCGCCGGTAGGAGCCAGCCTCGGCTCCGGTATACGGTTCTCTCGGTCGCACCGAAGCTACCTGACCTCCTATCGTACTACGGCGACTTCAGGCGAGGCTAACCAACGACGCGCACCCGGCGTCCCAGGGCGCTGGCTTAAAGCACGCCCAGGGACGCAGGCTCAAACCATTTTAGCTGCTCGCGCAGCCTGACCACCTCGCCGACAATGATCAGGGTCGGCGCCTTGACCTTGGCTTGGTGAACTATCTGCGGCAGCGTCGCGAGATCGCCGGTCAGCACGCGTTGCTGCGGCGTGGTGCCCTGCTGTATCAGAGCGGCCGGCATTTTGGCCGGTAGGCCGTGCGCAACAAGCTCCCGGCACAGGATGTCGATGCCGACCAGGCCCATGTAGAACACGATGGTCTGGCGCGGCTGGGCGAGCGCCGGCCAGTTCAGATTCATGCTGCCGTCTTTCAGGTGACCGGTGACGAAAACCACGGACTGTGAGTAATCGCGGTGGGTAAGCGGAATCCCGGCGTACGACGCGCAGCCGGAAGCGGCGGTGATGCCTGGTACCACCTGAAAGGGAATGCCCTCGTCCATCAGCGTTTCGATCTCTTCGCCGCCGCGCCCGAAGATAAATGGATCGCCGCCCTTCAGCCGCAGCACGCGTTTGCCTTCCTTGGCGAGGCGTACCAGCAGATGATTGATGTCCTCCTGCGGCAGCGCATGCGAAGCGCGTTCCTTGCCGGCGTAGATACGTTCGGCATCGCGCCGAACCAGGTCGAGCACGGATGACGAAACCAGGCGGTCGTACACCACCACGTCGGCCTGCTGCATCAAGCGCAGAGCGCGAAACGTAAGCAAATCCGGATCGCCGGGGCCGCCGCCGACCAGGTAGACCTCGCCGCCATGCACAGTCAGACGCGGGTCGTCGATCGCCTGCTGCAACGCCTTTCGCGCGTCCTGGTCGCGCCCGCTGAATGAGAGTTCGGCAATCGGGCCTTGCAGCACGCGCTCCCAGAAACGGCGCCGTTCGGCCGGCTTGAAGCGCGCCTTGACCTGATCGCGAAACGATCCGACCAGCGCCGCGAGGCCGCCGTAGCCCGCCGGGATCAGGGTTTCCAATCGCGCACGCAGCAGGCGCGCGAGCACCGGCGACGCACCACCGCTCGATACCGCCACGATCAGCGGTGAGCGGTCGATAATCGACGGCAGGATAAACGAACACAGTGCCGGCTGATCGACGACGTTGACCGGAATGCGCAGCGCTTTGGCGGCGGCAGCAACCTCGCGGTTGACTGTCTCATCGTCGGTTGCTGCGATTACGACTGCATATCCGGTCACGTCTTCCGCGCGAAAACGCGCGGCACGATGCGCCACTTTGCCGTTGGCCAGATATTCATCGAAGGCCGGAACCAGCAGCGGTGACAACACCGTCACCTGAGCGCCGGCGCGCAGCAGCAGCGCGGTCTTGCGCGCCGCAACGTCACCTCCGCCGATCACCAGGCAGGGCTGTGCCCGTATATCGAGGAAGACAGGGAGAAAATCCATCGGGTCTCTAGGGTTTCATGACATCCAGAACCGCAGCGCCCGCGGCCGAACGAATACTAAAGCAAAACGGTTATCTTGATTTAAACGCCCGGAACTAGTGGCGTCGAACCGACGCGCTTGCTGAACGCTTCCACCAAATCGGCGGCGCCCTTGCGGTCCGACGAAAACGCCTTCAGCGCTTCCTCGTGCAGCGCTTCCAGCGCCACCTGTTTGATCTCCAGGAATTGTTTCGATGTGAGAACCTCAATCCTTCGCGGCCGGGGAAGATTGATTTCCAGCACCTTCTTCACCCGCGTCGGCGGGATGGTCAGGATGATCAGACGGTCGGCCAGAAAGATCGCCTCTTCCAGATCCGACGTGACGAAAAGATTGGTGCGGCCGCTTTCCTCGAACAACTTCAAATAGTATTCCTGCATCAGCTCCCGCGTCATGGCGTCCAGACCGCGGAACGGCTCGTCCATCAGCATGACTTTCGGCTGATTGATCATCGCCCGCGCGAGCTCGGCGCGCCGCTGCATCCCGCCGGAGAGCTGGAACGGATACTTGTGTGCGAATTCTCCGAGGCCCACGTTGTCAAGCAGACGCATCGCCTCGAGCCGCACCGCCTTGCGCCCCATGCTTTCGCGCACGCGCGGGCCGAAGGTTACGTTCCCCAGTACTGTCATCCACGGGAACAGCGCGGATTCCTGAAACACCACCAGGCGGCTCCAGTCGGGAGCGCCGGCAACTTTTCCGTCCAACAGGACCGAACCCGATGTCGGCGACTCGTAGCCGGCCAGAAGATTCACTATCGTCGTCTTGCCGCACCCCGAAGGGCCGACCAGAACATTGAGCTTTCCCCGCGTTACGGTGAAAGAGCAGTCCTCAAGAACCAACTTGCGGCCGGCCTCGGTGCCGAACGCCTTGCTGACAGCGCGGACTTCGATCTCGCCGAACCGGTCATTCCCCATGACAGCCATGCATCTCCAGCTCGATCAGCGATCAACCGGCAGGTACGCGTAGCCCTGCAGTTCGTAGTCGATGATGGAAACAAAGCTGTTCTGGACGATCTTCACCGACGACAGCAGATCCTCCTGGCGTACCTTCTGACGGGTGAGCGCAATGCCGCACTGCTCGACCATCAGCCCCCGCGCAACCAGTTTCTCGAGGAGCGGAGCAATGCGTCCTGCTGCCTGTTGCAGTTCTGGGGTGGCCTGCGCGGGCGGGTCGCGCGTGACCAGCTTGGAGGCAGGACCCCTTACCACCATGGCAAAGCGGGTCTTGAGCCCGCGTCCCTCGAAAGCATCCATTGTCGCGCGGATGTCCTCGAGGCGTACCGCGAACTTGTCCGCTTCACCGAGGGTGCAGTCCCACAGCACCCTCGCCTCCTTGATTTCTGTTTTATGTTCGCTTTGCGCTTGCGTCATGACATGGACCCTCTTCTTGTGAGATTGCTCAGTCTTTATACGGATTGGAAGCCAGCGCCTTGATCGTCAACAACGGCGGCGTGATTTTCATCTCCCGCATCACCTCGTTGATCAGCTCGTCGTAGAGCGTGCCCTCGGGCAGCGTATCAACATTGACGATCTTGCGCTCGTGAAGAAACTTGACACCGTCCGCCATCAATTTCTTGACCTCGTCGTCAATGGCCATCTTGGCGATGAAATTCACGTCCGTGGCCCCCGCCGCTGCGGGCATGCGTCCGTAGAGGGCGTTCCAAAGCTCGCGCTTGGTAAATCCGGGCAGTTCCTCGGAAACTATCTTGATCGTTTCCTCCGGTTGCGCAGCCATGAAGCGCAGGGCCTCGATCTCGGCCTTGAGGAAGCCCTTCGCTGCCGCGCGCTGGCTGTCGATGAATCCTTTGCGCATGACGATGAAGGCGACATCGGCGAAACCCCACGGCGTCCCAGTGACGGCCACGCGGGCAATTCCGCGGGTGGTGATCTGGGCGACGTGCGCCTGGAACAGGAGTCCGGCGTCGACCTTCTTCGCGCGAAGGTTGGTGGCGATCACCTCGGGTGACTGGTAGACAATTTCGGCTTTGACGCCCTCTTTCTCCTCGAGAAACGACCAGAAACGATCCATGCACGTTCCTTTGGTCAACGCCACGGTCTTGCCGTTGAGCCAGTTGAGGGCTTCTTTGGTCGATCCGAACTCCGGGGCGTCGCTCCTCACCAGAATAATGCGGCAGAGTTGTCCCGCCGACCAGGAATTGGTCGCGACTACCCGGATGTCCTGGATATTGCGCTTGGTTGAAGCGACGATCGCCGGGAAATCGGCAAAGTATCCGATGTCAGTCTTGCCCGCGAGCATGTTGTTCACAATGGGCGGGCCCACCACCTGAAGATCATAATTCACCGTGGTGCCGGGAGGCAGGTGTTTGGTGTAGAGCCCGGTCTTTTTGGCAATGATTACGGGCCAGGCGCCGACCCACGACGGGAAGTAGCCCACGGTGAAACTGTTCGCCTGCGCCATTGCCGTCGGCACCATGGTCAGCCAGCTCGCCAAGGCGACGCCGAGCGCCGCCACCAGCGCCTGGGGTCGAGTCCAACGACTTCTATTTGATTTGTTCACCATCACTCCTCCTGTAATAGAAACTACTCGATCACCGCACTTCGCTACGACTTCCTTTGCCACGGAGTTGCCCGCTGACCCAGCACCCAGATCAGGCCGCAGGACAAGAATCCCCCGATGCCAATGCTGACCATCGCCACCAGAATCGAAACCAGCGAGCCGTTGACGAATCCTTCCCAGGCGAGATAGCCGAGCCCCGCTTTCCCGGCGATCATCTCGGCCGCGATCACGATTTCCCATGTCAGCCCCATTCCCAGCGCCATTCCGGTGACGATCGCCGGAATCGTAGCCGGCAGCACGATCATCCAGAATATATGCCGCGGACGTGCGCCCATGGAACGGGCCGCGCGCAGCAGCGACGGATCGACCGCGTCCACCCCGCCAAGAACGTTCAGCGCCACGGAGAAAAAGGCCCCGAGGAAAATTACGAAAATAATCGACAGCTCCAGCGTCGGCCAGAACAGAATCGACAGCGGCACCCAGGCGAGCGGCGGTACCGGTCTGAGTGTTTCCATTACCGGAAATACAATCCCGCGCAGGGTCCGGTTCATGCCGAGCGCGAGCGCGACCGGAACTCCAATCAGCGTGCCCGCCAGAAAACCGATAGCGACCCGCTCGCCGCTGATCGCCCAGCTCGACCAATAGCGGCTGGTTTGGGTTGCGTCGACGAGCGCCCTGGCGACGTCCACCGGTGTTGGAATGTCCCCGATCCCGCCGACACGCAACGCGCCGGCAGCCTGCCATAGCCCGAACAACACGAAGACAGAGAACATCCCCTGCCACACTGCTGGATTTTCCAGGTTTCGAAGCCAGCGTAGCACGGTTCTCATTCCGCACCGCCGCCGAGTTGGCGTTCGCGCCAAATCATCATGCGGCGCCCGAGCATTCTGACCCCCGCACTCGATGCGTAACCGAGGAGCCCGAGCGTACCCATGCCGATGATGATATTGCGGTACTGGGCGAGCGAATAGCCTTCGAAAATCATGAATCCAAGTCCATACCGGCCCGCGATCATTTCCCCGGCGACCAGAGCAAACCAGGACAATCCCATCGCGAGTTGGAGGCCGGTGAATACAAAAGGCAGCGCTCCCGGAACTACCACATGGATAAACACATCCCAGGGACGAAATCCCAGGCACTGTGCTGCCCTGAAGTAAACGGGATCGATGGAGCGCGCGCCCAACAGCGAGTTGAGAACCATGGCGAAGAATGCGGCGATAAAGGTCACGAATATTACAGCCCACTCTGTGCCGGGAAGAAGCAGGATCGCAAACGGGACCCAGGCCAGGGGCGGAATGGGGCGGATCAGCTCAACCAGGGGGAAAGTGAACCGGCGGAAAAGCGGACTCCATCCCATGAACAGTCCCAGCGGCACGCCAAGGGCGACCGCCAGAACGAACGCCGTAAACGCCCTGTAGATACTGTAGCCGATGTGCTTGTAATAGTCAGGCGTGAAAATTGAAAGGCCGTAGATCGGGTTCCAGCTTAACCACTCGATCAGGACGCCGAGCGGATCGGGAATTTTTTCAAACCGGGGAAGCTTCAGCACTGCCGAGGTCAAATACCAGATCCCGACAAACAACCCGAAGCCCAGCGCCATCTGCCAGGTCTGCGGTGCGGCCAGGATCACTGACCATCGTCCTTTGCGGGTAGGCGGACGCGCTGGTGTCGTTGGCATGGCTACGCGAACTCCCTCTCACCAGCCTCGAACGCCTTCTTCGCCTCATCGTAAATCGCGTCGACGGCCTCGCGCTTGAGCTGGCCGAATCGCTCGGACGAGACAATCCGGTAGTCCCGCGGCCGCGGAAGATCGACTTTGATCATTTTCTTTATCCGCCCCGGACGCGCAGTCATCGCTACCACGCGGTCGGCCAGAAAGATCGCCTCTTCCAAATCATGGGTGACGAAAAAAACAGTCTTGCGCGTCAAATCGTAGAGTTCCAGCAGGCATTCGTGCATCACGCTTTTCGTCAGCGCATCTAACGCACGGAACGGCTCATCCAGCAGCAGGATCTTCGGTTCGATCAACAACGCGCGCACGATTTCCACCCGACGCAGCATGCCCGCCGAGAGTTCCCCCGGATACTGGTGCTCAATTCCCTCGAGACCGACGCGGGCCAGCATTGCGCGCGCGTCGGCCTCTGCCCGATCCGGCGACAGACGGCCCTGAAGTACCGGGCCGCAAGTCACGTTCCATAGCACCGTCTTCCAGGGAAACAGCGCGCCCTGCTGAAACACCACCATCCGGTCCGCCCCCGGCGCCAGCCGTTTCCCTGCGCCCGCCAGGATTTCGTCGTCCATGACGATCTCCCCGGAAGTCGGGCTCTCGAAACCGGCGAGCATGTTGAGGAGGGTCGTCTTGCCGCAGCCCGACGGCCCGACGACCGCGCAGAACTGGCCTGACGGGATTTCCAGTGAGAACTGCTCAAGGGCCACAACATGATCGCCCCCGGGATCGTAGACCTTGCCTACGCTCCTAATGCTCAATGCTCCGCCCGTCTCGGATCGCGGACTCCCCTGCAACATTTCGCTCGCCGTCGCTTTGGATTGATCTCCGGCGATCAATTCTTGAAAGCCGAGCGCGGCTGACCGCGAATCTCGCCCAGCGGCGCCTTGACCCCCATCTCCTGCATCGCTTTTTTCAGCGGCCCGTCGTTGATGGCGGTCTTGGGCATGGTCGCAGACTCGATCACCTTCAGATCGTGAAGGAACTTGTAGCCGTCATTCATCAGCGCACGCACGTCATCGTCGAACCCGAGCTTGGCCACATAGTTGACCGGATCGCCGCCGGTACTGGCCGGAAGCGCCTCGTACAGGGCCGACCACACGGTCTGTTCGTCGTAACCGGTCAGTTCCTTGTTGATGATTTGCGCCGATTCGCGCGGGTTGCTGATCAGAAACTGAATCGCTTCGATCTCAGCCTTCATCCAGCCCACCGCCGCCTCGGGATTCTTGTCGATGAAGTCCTGGCGCATCGAAGTGAAGTTGGCGTCATACTCGTTCCACGGCCCGGCAGTTGCGGCGTACTTGGCGTAGCCTTTTTCCACCATGCGACGCGCATGCGGCTCCCACATGGCGGCAGCAGAAAGTTTCCCTGCCTCGAAGTTGCTCGCAATCACCTCGATCGGCATGACCAGAATTTCCGAAGGCTTGAACGCGCCCTTCGAGATAAGCGCTTCCACGCCGCGGTTGGCGCAGGTCCCTTTGTGATAGGCAAACGGCTTGCCGGTCATCCAGGTCATTGCGGCTTTGTAGTCCTTGAACTCGGGAGCACTCTTGCTCACCAGAACCTTGGTGCAGTTCATGCTCTTGCTGTACATCGGGACCGAAACCAGGCGTAGATCCGCGATGGCGCCTTTGGTCGTCAGCACCAGCGACGGCATGTCGCCCATGGTGCCTATCTGCATCTTGTTTGCGAGCATGGCATTGATCATGGGCGGGCCGGTCAGATGCGGCTCGAACTTGACCGTGCTGCCTGGAGGCAGGTATTTCTTCCACAATTCCTTGGATTTGAGGATCACGCCGTACCAGGCCCCGGTCCAATAGGGGTGATAACCATAGGTGATATGCACCGGCTCCGCCGCTACGGCCGGCTGCCCGGACAACATGCCGGTCAACAGCGCGGCGCCGAGAATCACAGCGCCGAGAGCCGACTTCCTGATTTTTCCCGTTCTCAAGTTTTCCATGTTTCCTCCTTCTGGGTCTGACAACAAAAAAAGTCCAAAACAAACGTCATTCCAAACATCATTCATATGCCCGTGGCACGGGCCGATCTTATTGCGCCAGTAATTCCGCCTCCTGGTCCTGGTACAGTAGTCGCATAATTTCCTCCTTTATTTCCAGATAGCGCTCGCTGGTCAGCACCTCCCAGGTCCTCGGGTGCGGCAGGTCGACTTCAATCGCCTTGACAATCCGGCTCGGCGAGCCGCCCATGATCAGCAGCCGGTCGGCAAGAAAAATAGCCTCCTCAAGTTCCGCGGTAATGAACAGCGTGGTAAGCCGGGTTTCTTCGAAAAGCCCAACGTAGTATTCCTGCATCAGTTCGCGCGTCATCACGTCCAGTCCGCGAAACGGCTCATCCAGGATCATAATTTTTGGGCTGTTGATGAGTGCCTGCGCCAGTTCGGCCCGTCTTTTCATTCCTCCGGAAAGCTGTCCCGGATACTTGTCGCGAAATTCGATAAGACCGAATTTAGTCAATAGGGCGTTGGCCTTGCTGCGCGCTTCCGCGTCAGACATGGAACCGAGCGCCCTCGGACCGAAGATCACGTTCTCGATCACCGTCATCCACGGCCACAGTGCGGTCTCCTGGAACACCATAATGCGATCCGGCCCGGGACCGACGATCGAAATGTCGTCGATGGTCATGCTTCCTTTGTCGGGGCTGAGGTAGCCGGCAATCATATACGCCAGAGTCGATTTGCCGCAGCCCGAAGCACCCATGAGCACGGTAAGCTTTGCCGGCTCGATTTCAAACGAGCAGTTATCGAGCACCTGAACCGGCGGCTGCTTTGGGCGCTGGTACAATTTTCCCACGCCCTTGACCGCGATCCGACCAATTGAGCGGGCGTCAGCCACGTTGCGCCTGCGGCAGAATTTTCAGGCTTTTCGCCATGGCATCATCTTTTTTTCCGCATAGTCGACCAGTTTGGTCGACAAATACCCCGCCAGCCCGATACTGATCATGCCCAATATCACTACCGCCGGCGTGTTGCTTACGTAGCCTTCCCAGGTGAGCCGCCCCAGGCCGGTGTCGCTCGCAATCATTTCCGCGGCGATTACCACGTTCCAGGTCACCGCGATCCCGAGCGTCATGCCTACTGCGATCGAAGGTATTACCGAAGGTATGATAATGCGCTGAAAAATGCGCCACGGCGACGCGCCCAGTGACCGGGCCAGCCAAAGATGTTCTTTCTTGATGCTCCTGACGCCGTCATGCACATTGATTACGATAATAAAGAAGGCCCCGATAAAGGTGATGAAGACGATACTCATCTCATTGGTCGGCCAGAACAGGATCGAAATCGGAACCCATGCCAGCGGCGGGATCGGGCGCAGGATCTCGATCACAGAGAACATGACGTCGTGAAACATCTGCCGCGTACCCAGGAGCAAACCTATCGGTATTCCCAGAACCTGCGATATCACGAAACCGTAACCCACGCGCTCGAAACTCACCGCCCACGCCTTCCAGTACTTTGCGCTCAACATGTACTTGGTCCAGAAGGTGCTGAAAACATCCGACAGCGTCGGAATCGTCTCGAATCCAGGCACTTTGAATCTGACCAGCAATTGCCACAGCAAAATAAAACTGGCTACCGCGACGGCGCCGCGCCAATTGAGGCCTTTCCTCCAGCGCACAAAAGCGCTGCTGCTACGCATGTTCGCGTTCACCACGTTCGAAGGCCTTCTTCGCCTCTTCGTGTACGCCTTCCGCGACCTGACGTTTGATTTCCAGGTACTCGTGGGAGGACATCATTTGCGGCAACCGCGGCCGGGGCAGGCTGATTTTCAGCACTTTCTTGACCGTTCCCGGCCGCGTCGTCATCACGATGACGGTGTCGGCGAGGTAAATGGCTTCCTCCAGGTCATGGGTAATGAACACAATGGTCTTGCGACACAGGCTGTACATTTCGAGCAGGTGGCGGTGCATGGTCGCCTTCGACACCGAATCCATGGCGCGGAACGGTTCGTCGAGCAACAGTACTTTGGGCTCGTTCATGAGCGCGCGGATGATCTCGACGCGACGCTGCATTCCGGATGAGAGCTGGGCCGGATAGGAGCTTGCGACGGTGTCAAGCCCGCCACAGCGTCGGAGCAGGTCCAGCGCCTTCTCCTCCGCCGCCGCATTGGTCATGGTTTTTTGCCGCAACGGCCCATACATTATGTTTTCCAGAACCGTCTTCCACGGGAACAGGGCGCCGTGCTGGAATACGACGACGCGGTCCGGTCCCGGCTGCGGCGGGCGCGAGACGCTCGCCAGCGGATTGCCGTCCAGCAGGATTTCTCCCGCCGTCAGTGTGTCGAACCCGGCAAGAACATTCAGCAGAGTGCTCTTGCCGCAGCCAGACGGTCCGACAATGGCGACAAACTCCCCCGGGGCGATTTCGACGCTGCAGTCTTGAACGGCAACGACGCCGGCCCCGTCCGGATCGTAGACCTTGGAAACGCGACGGATGGAAAGCGCGCCGTCGATCGCAGCCGATGTGGCCGCGTCGCGCGGCGTGACCTCTATTTTGTCAAACAACGCCATTGCCTTAGCCCTTCACTCCCATTGCTTCCTCGCGCCACCGCATCAGCTTGCCGCCGACATACCGGATAAACATGCTGCTGAAGTAGCCGAGCAGGCCCAGGGTGGCCATACCGATCACTATCGTGGGCACCTGCACCAGGTTGTAGGATTCCATTATCAGAAAACCAAGCCCGTACTGCGCAGCGATCATTTCTCCCGCCGCAAGGGAAAACCACGCCGCACCCATGGCGATCTGCAGGCCGGTGAAAATATTCGGCAGGGCGCCCGGTATGATCACGTCGAACAGCACGTCCTTGCGGCTCGCGCCGAGGCAGGCGGCGGCGCGGAAATAGTCCGGGTCGATCGATTTCACGCCGACGTAAGTATTCAAAGCAGTGGCAAAAAACGCCACCAGGAAGCAGACGAAGATCACTGCCGCCTCACCGGGAAGGATCAGGATGGCGAGCGGAACCCAGGCGAGAGGCGGAACTGGCTGCAACAGTCCAAGAAGCGCCGAGGCGAATTCGCGAACCTTTTTGTTCCAGCCCATGAGGATGCCAAGCGGCACACCCAGCGACACGGCAAGAAAGAAGGACACCAGGGCGCGGTAGGAACTGTACAGAATGTGAAAGTAATAGGTCTTGACGAAAATTGAGATGCCGAAGACCGGATTGGGATTGAACCACTCGGTCATCACCCTTACCGGGTCTGGCATCCGCCGGAACGATTCCAGCGGAATCCATTTGACGCTGCCATACCACAGGGCGAATAGCCCCAGGTTCCCCGCGCACATCATCCAGAATTTGCGGTTCCGCAGCATTCGCATCAGCGCCCTCCAACGCCTCGACCGGCATGGACGACGCCTTCGCCGGCGGAAAAACATCGCCGCGTCGAACGCGTTCGCCGGATCAGAACAGGGGGCATGGCGCAGCTGCCCCCGTTCGAATCCGCAGTTCTCGCGCTAGACGAGTTCAGTGGTCACCTTCAACGGCTTGGTCAGAATGCAGCCGACCGGCGAGGTCTTCAGGACCTGCGCGTGCATGGCCTGAATCGCCTCAGGACTGCCGTCCGAGTCGAGATGAACTTTCGCGCGCACCCCCGAGAAACCAGCAGGAACGGTCTCGGAGAGGCCGAGGAAGCCGGCCAGGTCCAGATCGCCTTCCAATTCGACTTTGAGGTCCTTGATAGTAATGCCGCGCAGGGCAGCGTTCAGCGTATAACCCACAACCAGGCAGGAGCCGTAGGCGGCGAGCACGTTTTCAACCATGTTCGGCGCCGTGTCGGTGCCGCCAAGCGCTGTCGGTTCGTTCATATGCACCGTGTGATTGCGGATCTTCGACTCGCATACCAGACCGCCTTTCCAGGTCGTCACCGCATTCCATTTTGTCTGGCCGTTGGCCGGATCGCTCTTCACGGCATTGACCAATCCTTCCACTGCCGCCATCGGAACTCCATTCATCATCTTTGCACCCATGATTTGTATCCTCCTGTCTACGCTGGCATTGACTTCGGGAACTACGTGTTCCACTGCGAACCCGACACCCGACTGCGGCTCTCGCGATTCGCGCTGGAATTGATGGACGGCCGGCGCGCGGATCACCCTGCCGCGCTCGCCGTCTTAAGCCGTCATTTCGCCTTCGACTTCGACTTCGCCTTGGTCGCCCCGGCGGCCTTGCGCAACGCCTGGTCGAGATCGCCGATAATATCCTCGACCGATTCGATGCCGATGGAAAGGCGTATGACATCGGGCCCGGCGCCGGCGGCAACAAGTTGTTCCGGGGTCAACTGCCGGTGGGTGGTCGAAGCCGGATGGATGATGAGCGAGCGCGTGTCGCCGATATTGGCGAGGTGGCTGAACAGCTCGACCGCCTCGACCACCTTGACGCCGGCCGCATAGCCTCCCTTGACGCCGAAGGTGAACACGGCGCCGCCCCCCTTGGGCATGTATTTTTTCATCAGCTTGTTGAACGGGCTCGAAGCCAGTCCGGCATAGGACACCCAGGCGACCGCAGGGTGCTTTTCCAGCCACTGCGCAACGCGCAGTGAATTCGAACAATGGCGTTCCATCCGCAGCGCCAGCGTTTCCACGCC
>Ga0208566_1000185_pt1 | contig 45294 bp, 40 predicted proteins | sample PL_2010_150m_FD_184159 | JGI IMG/M metagenome (GOLD analysis project Ga0208566, IMG submission 184159) | Freshwater microbial communities from Powell Lake, British Columbia, Canada to study Microbial Dark Matter (Phase II) - PL_2010_150m... | ecosystem: Environmental > Aquatic > Freshwater >...
ATATTTTTTCACTGGTAGGATTGGGTATCGTGGCCGTTGTGCTCATCTTCACACTGGCAAAAGCTGCACCCAATCTTTTCCCCCGTGGAGGGACCTGGATCAACCGGGTGGATCATTTCCTGAATAAAGAAAAAGGTGATGAAGATGCGAATTACCAGGTAGAGCAGGCTAAGATTGCCATAGTTTCAGGCGGAATACTGGGGAAATCGCCGGGAAAAAGCACACAACGGAATTTTCTGCCTCACCCCTATTCTGATTTCATATTTGCCATCATCGTGGAGGAATACGGTATTGTGGGAGGAGGATTCGTGGTGCTATTGTACTGTATCCTCTTTTTCCGTGTTGTAAGGATCACTACGAAATGCCAGGGAAATTTCGGGGCTTTTCTTGCGATCGGGATCGGTTTCAGCCTGGTATTCCAGGCCATGATCAACATGGCAGTGGCCGTTCATTTGTTCCCGGTTACGGGACAAACATTGCCACTGATCAGTATGGGAGGCACCTCGATATGGTTTACCTGTATTTCTATCGGTATCATTTTGAGTGTGAGCAGGAGAATTGATATTGAAACCAAGGATGGAACGGAAGTTGAAATTCTGAGTGAAGGGAACCTGGTTCCTGCAACCAGCTAATCACGGGTATGAACCCAAGGGCAAGCCCTGGACCCAAATAAATAATTCTGAAAAGTATGACCCGGATCATTATCAGCGGAGGAGGAACAGGAGGACATATCTTTCCTGCCATTGCCATTGCCAATGCCCTCAAAGCGATTGAGCCGGACATAGAGATCCTTTTCATCGGAGCAAAAGGCAGAATGGAGATGGAAAAAGTGCCTGCTGCAGGATTCAAGATCCAGGGTTTATGGATCAGCGGCTTCCAGCGCCGGGTTACCTTGAAAAACCTGAGTTTTCCGTTTAAGGTAATCTCCAGTTTAATAATGGCTGACCGGATCCTTGCGAAATTCAAACCCGATGCAGTGATTGGCGTTGGCGGTTATGCAAGTGGCCCTACCCTGCGAATAGCAGTGAGAAGAAAAATACCGGCATTGATCCAGGAGCAGAATTCCTATCCCGGAATAACAAATAAGCTGCTGGGTGGAAAAGTTGACAAGATCTGTGTTGCCTATGAAGGCATGGAGCGGTTTTTCCCAGCCGGGAAGATCATCCTAACCGGGAACCCGGTACGACAGGATATTATCACGCCGGGAAATAAAACCGAGGCGCTGGAACATTTTCAACTGAATAAGGAAAAGAAAGTGGTTTTGATCATCGGGGGCAGCCTTGGTGCCGGAACCATTAACAAAAGCGTTTTACACTATCTGTACCACCAGGATGAACAAGATAATTTTCAATTGTTGTGGCAAACCGGGAAGTATCATTATAACCTTATCAAATCCAATCAGAAAATCCTGAACAGGGAAGATGTTCATATACATCCGTTCATCGACCGGATGGACCTGGCCTATACGGCAGCAGATATCATTGTATCCCGTGCAGGTGCGATTGCCATATCGGAATTGTGTATTATCGGAAAACCGGTCATCCTTATTCCTTCCCCAAATGTTGCCGAAGACCATCAAACGAAAAATGCAGAGGCGCTGAAAAGAAAGTCGGCAGCATTGATGCTGAAGGACCAGGATGCTGTAGAGAAACTTTTCGGCCTTGTGAAAAGCCTGGCTGCTGACAACGGGTTACAAAATGATTTAAGTAAACATATTAAAACCATGGCTTTTCCGGAGTCTGCCAGCGTGATCGCTGAAGAAACCATGAAACTTATCAGAAAAAAAGAATAAATAACAGGATGGACATTCATCAGTACAAGTCGATATATTTCCTGGGCATCGGAGGAATTGGTATGAGTGCCCTGGCCCGGTATTTCCACCGGTACGGGGTGATGGTTTCGGGGTATGATAAAACGCCAACGACCTTGACCCATCAGCTTATCGAAGAAGGAATCCCTGTTCATTTTGATGATACCCCGGAACTTATTCCGGATCATCCCGATCTTGTTGTTTACACGCCTGCCATTCCGAACGACCATAGAGAACTTCAATTCGTGATTGCAAGAGGATTTCCCCTGAAAAAACGATCTGAAGTCCTTGGGATAATCACCCGGAATGCAAAGACCATTGCCATTGCCGGAACCCATGGGAAAACCACCATCACGACACTGGTTGCCCACTTGTTAAAAACTGCAGGAATAGACAGCATTGCATTTCTCGGAGGAATTTCTAAAAATTACCACTCGAATTTCATTACCTCCGACCTGTCCGCTCACCAGTTGCCCGGTTCACCAGCTTATTACATTGTTGAGGCCGATGAGTTTGACCGTTCGTTTCTCCGGCTTTACCCGGCTATTGCCGTGATCACTTCTGCCGATGCGGATCATCTCGACATCTATGGTAATATTGATGAAGTCAGGCTCTCCTTCGGTGAATTCACATCCAACCTTCAAAAAAACGGAACACTGATCCTGAAAAAAGGCGTAGATATTGTACCGGAAAAAGCTGGCAACTCTACCATTCAGACTTATCACCTCGAAGGAGATGCAGATTTTTACCCGGAGAAGATCCGGCTGGAGAACAGCCGTTTTATTTTTGATCTTGTCACACCCGCAAGAACGATCCGGAATATTACACTCGGTTTACCCGGGAAATTCAATCTTGAAAATGCCATAGCCGCAGCCGCAGTTGCTTATACAGTCGGAATACCGGATGAGGTTATTGCACAGGCGTTGCTGACCTTTGAGGGTGTTGAGCGTCGTTTTGATTTCCAGGTGATCCAAGATGATTTTGTTTACATTGACGATTATGCCCATCACCCGGAAGAGTTAAAGGCCTGTATCTGCGCTGTCAGGGAGATCTATCCCTCCAAAAAGATAACCGGGATCTTCCAGCCGCATCTTTTCACACGCACGCGTGATTTTGCAGATGCATTTGCACGCAGCCTGGAATTACTGGATAAGCTGATCCTTCTTGAGATCTACCCGGCAAGGGAAAAACCGGTAGCCGGGATTGATTCGGCATTGCTGCTGGGAAAAGTGCAACTGCAAAATAAAAAAATATGCAGTAAAACCGATCTTCCGGGCGAACTGAGATCCGGTAAACCGGAAGTTCTGCTGACATTGGGTGCAGGCGATATTGATCAACTTGTAAAACCGATACGGGAGTTGTTTACGAATAAGTGATAAAAGAAAATGAAGAAATTTCTGAAGATCCTTGAAATTGCAGCATGGGTGCTTATGACAGGCGGCCTGTTTGCACTTCTTGGATTTACCGCCATCGAGCACAACAACGAAGTTTGCAAAAAATACATCATTCGCGTCGATTACGGCAAGGCGGATGTGCTGGTTACTGAAGGGGATATTTATACGGTTGTAAAAGCAACCGGGAACCTACTGAAAGAACAACACCTGGGTTCTATCGATTTCGAGCGGATCGAGCGTGAAATAAAGCGTCAATCGTATGTGGCCGATGCGGAGGCTTACATGACACTTGATGGAGTCGTTGAAATCGACGTTATTCAGCGCCAACCCATTCTCCGTATCTTTAATGAAAAGGGAGAGAGTTTTTACCTTGACGGCCTGGGGAATCTGATGCCCCTGAATCCTGCTTTCTCGGCCCGGGTGCTTGTAGCCACGGGATCCATCCTGGAACCTTTCTCGAAGAAGGCCTGTTACCTTATCGATTCGGTACGAAAGAAAGATTCGATAGAATACCACTCTGTGATGAACAATCTTTACAAGTTATCTGCCTTTATTACCAAAGATAAATTTCTGAAAGCCCAGATCGAGCAAATCTATGTTGATCCAAACGGTGAATTCGAGCTGATCCCCAGGGTAGGAACCCATATCATCCTGATGGGAAGAGCAGATAACCTGGAAGATAAATTTGAACGTTTGTTTGTCTTTTACAGGATGGGACTGAGTAAAACCGGATGGAGCAGATACAATATCATCAATATAAAATTTAAAAATCAGGTTGTTTGTTCAAAAATTTAACTAGTGTATGAAAACATCAGAGATCATAGTAGGATTAGATATTGGCACGACGAAGATTGCAGTCATCGTCGGACATAAAAATGAATTCGGGAAGATCGAAATTCTTGGTCACGGCAAGGTTCCGTCGATCGGAGTAAAAAGAGGCGTTGTTTCCAACATTGAAAACACGGTGCAATCGATCAAGGATGCCATCAAGGAAGCTTCGCAGAAATCGGGTGTCGATATCCGGTATGTGAATGTCGGAATTGCTGGCCAACACATTAAGAGCCTGCAGCATCACGGCAGTACCATCCGCAAGGACAGCGAAACGGAGATCAGCCAGGAAGAGATCGAGACCCTTGTCAACAGTATGTACAACCTGAATATGAACCCGGGTGAGGAGATCATCGAGGTCATTCCCCAGCAATTCAGCCTCGACGGTGAACATGTCGTCAAGTCGCCCAAAGGGATGATGGGCAGTTCGCTCGAAGCCAATTTTCACATTATCGTGGGACAAACGGCTGCTGCCAAGAATATCTACAAATGTGTAAGGAAAGCCGGACTTGATGTGGTTGACCTGATCCTTGAACCCATTGCTTCGGCCGAAGCTGTTTTGAGTGAAGAAGAAAAAGAAGCAGGTGTCGTTCTTGTCGATATTGGCGGAGGAACTTCGGATATAGCCATCTTTCATGAAGGCATCATCCGGCATACGGCCGTGATTCCTCTTGGTGGAGATATTATCACCGAAGATGTAAAAGAAGGGTGTTCGATAATAAAGAAACATGCAGAGGAATTGAAAGTCAAATTCGGCTCTGCACTGGCAAGTGAAAACCGGGAAGAAGAGATCGTGGCCATCCCTGGGTTAAGAGGACGCTCCCCGAAGGAGATCAGCATCCGCAACCTGGCAAACATCATCCAGGCAAGAATGGAAGAGATCATTGAATACATCTATTTTGAGATCAAGAACTCAGGTTATGAGAAGAAGCTTATCGGGGGGATTGTGCTGACAGGTGGCGGTGCACAAATGAAGCATATCGCACAGCTGACAGAATTTAAGACCGGCATGGATACACGTATCGGTTATCCCAATGAACACCTTGCCAACGACGTTCCTGAGGAGATGGCCAGTCCGATGTATGCAACCGGAATCGGCCTCGTCATTGTCGGGATCGACCGGTATGAAAAGGAAAAAGAAAAAATGAAACCTGCCGTTGCCGAGGAGATTCCGGAACCCGAGGAAAAAGTGATGAAAACAAAGAAGGTTAAAGAGAAGAAACCAAAGGATCCCGATAAGTCAGGGCGGAAATTCACCGACTCATTTATTGAGAAAATTCAGAAATGGTTCGAGGAAGAGAATGAGTGAATTCTGCTATTAACAATCGTTCTGTTAATAAAAAAAAACGCCTGCCATTTTTCATGCATTGTTTCTGTCTAATTTTAAAAAGCTAAAATCTCAATTTATGTTAAAATTTGATTTACCTAAAAACCAGTCATCCATCATTAAGGTGATCGGTGTCGGCGGAGGTGGTAGCAATGCCGTAACCCACATGTTCCGGCAAGGCATCAAAGGTGTTGATTTTATTATTTGCAACACCGACTCGCAGGCGATGGAATCCAGTCCGGTACCCACAAAGATACCGCTGGGGGCAAATCTTACAGGGGGCCTTGGTGCAGGAGCCGTTCCTTCAATCGGAAAAAACGCGGCACTGGAAAACATCCAGGACCTGAGGAACATATTGGAAAAAGGAACCAAGATGCTATTCATCACCGCCGGGATGGGTGGCGGTACCGGAACCGGTGCTGCACCAGTCATTGCCAGCGTTTCTAAAGAACTTGGTATCCTGACCGTGGGAATCATTACCATGCCTTTTTCCTTTGAAGGCAGGAAGCGTAAACAGCATGCCGAACAGGGTATCGCCGAGATGAAGAAATATGTGGATGCCTTGCTCATCATCTGCAATGATAAGTTGCGGGATCTTTTTGGCGATCAGCGGCTCTCCGCTGCTTTCAGCCATGCCGATGATGTGCTGACTACCGCTGCAAAAGGAATCGCTGAGATCATCACGGTTACGGGATATATCAATGTGGATTTCGAAGATGTGAAAACGGTGATGAAGGACAGTGGGGTGGCGATCATGGGTTCAGGGCTTGCAAATGGTGAAAACCGCGCCATTAAAGCAATTGAAATGGCTCTCAATTCGCCGTTACTCAATGACAACAACATTGAAGGGGCCAATAATCTCTTACTATACATTGCTTCCGGTAAGGATGAGATCACGATGGACGAAGTTTCCGAAATCACCGATTACATCCAGGAAAAGACAAAAAATTCAGCAGAAGTGATCTGGGGAAACGGGATCGATGAATCGCTGGAAGACAATATCAGCGTAACCATCATCGCAACCGGATTTGATGAGGAGCACAAGAAAAAACCTGCAGAGAGAGAAAAGCAGGTGATCGTAACCCCCCTTTATGAGCAGGAAATAAAAATTAAACCCCTTGATATCCCGGTAATGCCCAGGGAGGAACCGGCCATTTCCATGGAGCAGGAACCTGCTGAAGAGATCCTGGCCATTGTACCGGAACCCGAACCGGAACCCGAACCCCAGGTTTTTGAGAAAGAGATCATCCCGGAAGAATCTTTCCCCCATCGTACAATTGTTTTCAACATGGAACCCCAGGACACCGAACCCCGGAAAATCATTCATGAAGAGCCTGCCGAAGAAATAAAGTACGAAAACAAGGAGATTGAGATCCCTGTGTCGGAGGGTTTTTTCAGGCCTGCGGTTAAACCGGTTCAAAAGACAGAACCTGAAGTTCAGAAAGAACAACCCGAGATGGAGAAGATGATGACCGACCGGGTACAAAAACTCAGGGCATTGAGCGAAAAGCTCAAGACGCACCCTCCGCTGGAGACACACCTGGCCGAGATCGAGAGCGTACCGGCATATAAGCGCAGGAACGTTGAACTTTCCGATGTACAGCCATCTTCCGAATCACAGGTACAGCTCTATACGATTTCCGAGAAAGATACAAATATCGAGATTAAAAAGGAGAATTCTTACCTGCACAATAATGTCGACTGATCATGGAATTGGAAAAGCTGATCAACAACGATATTAAGAACGCCATGCTTGCCAGGGATCCGGAGAAACTGGAGGCCCTCCGTGCCATCAAAGCCGCATTACTGCTGGAAAAGACCAAAGAAGGAACAACCGGAGAGATCCCTGAATCGGTTGAGCTTACACTTTTGCAGAAACTGGTAAAACAACGCCGGGAATCGGCCGACATTTATGCAGTGGCCAACCGGGAGGACCTTGCCAAAAAAGAACGTTTTGAAGCTTCTATCGTCGAGAAGTACCTGCCACAACAAATGGGGGAAGAAGAACTGACAGAAAAGATCAGACAGATCATTGCACAGACCCAGGCAACTTCCATTAAAGATATGGGAAAGGTGATGGGTGCAGCATCCAGGGAACTTGCCGGAAAGGCCGATAATAAAATGGTTTCTGAAATAGTGAAGAAAATCCTCGGGGCCTGATACGGAAAATTTTTTATTGGTTGAATGCGGTGCTTTTTTTCTAAAACCGTTTCTCTTTGCGTTTTTCCACGATTCCGGAGATAAAACAGATCAGGTTCCAGAAGTGCTTCCATTTCCCAAACCCTTTATAGACATCTGCGTACCATCGCTCACCGCGAAGAATCTTGCCGAAAGCCCTCCATGCACGGTCGCTTTCCCCGACAAAGGAATGAATCTTCAATGGAAAAGCATTAAGCAAATGTTTGATCTTGTTTGCCTCCAGCAGTTCCTTCATCAGCTCGTCATTGATCTTCTCAGAATAAACATTCACCGATATGATCTTCCCGGATAAATATTCAGTACAGGTTTCGGCAGCAAGTTTCCCGCTTCTGATTGCATAATAGATGCCCTCACCCGTCAGGGGATCACCCAGTCCTGCCGCATCTCCCGTTACCAAGACACGCCCGTTATGGAACCTGGACTTTCTTGTACGGACCGGGATGGGCCAGGATGCTTGTGAACGTGTTTCATGGAAGCGGATCCCGGTACCGGGGTGGTCAACAGCGTTATCTGAAATTGACGCTACAAACCGGTCGTAGTATTGCATCATTCCTTTCGACAAGCCGGCAGGGCCGCCCACACCGATGGAAAAATGATCTTTTTTCGGGAATACCCAGGCATATCCACCGGGAAGTGTTCCCCAATCCAGGAAAACCGTTTCAAAGAATATCTTCAGGTCTTCCGGGTCGGCTGTTACTTCCGCCTCCCATGCCAATCCCATTTCAATGGCATCACGGAGTCCTGCAATGCGGGAAACGATCCCGGAAGCTCCTTCTGCGCCGATCAGCAAATGGGTACGAAAAGATTTTTCTTTTGTTGAAATGGTAACCCCGGATCCATCCTGCACAAAGGATATAACCTGTTCTCCCATCCTTATTTCAGCTCCGGCCTCAGTTGCTTTTTGCAAAAGGAAGGCATCCAGGTGGCCACGCATGGTGCAATACATCAACGGATCGGCCGAATGCCGGGTAAAAACATTCCCGTAGTTATGGGAAAAACGGAAGGAATGAATGGTCGATTCGATGACCGGTGAAAGGTCGAAAGGAATCTCTTTCAGGATTTTGTGGGTCAATCCCCCCCCACAGACCTTGTACCTTGGAAACAGGGTTTTCTCAAGAATGGTTACCTTTATGCCTTGTACTGCCAGAATATAAGCCGCAAGGGAACCGGCAGGACCCGCACCAACAACGATTACATCGGTATCAAAAAACATCAGAGAAGGGCAAGAACCTCTTTCAGGAGTTTATCTTTATTCACCGGGACTACCCCTACTTCCTCACATACTAATCCGCCGGCAAGATTGGAAATGTAAGCGATCTCATAAGGTGAACATTTTTGGGCAAGGCAAAGGGCTGCCACACTGATAACCGTATCACCGGCGCCCGAAACATCAGAGATGGAGCGCACATGGGCCGGTATGAAGATATTATTTTCATCAAAGGAATCTTTCATGCTGATCATGACCCCCAGTTCTGATAAGGTGGTAAGAATGTACTGGCAATTGAGTTTCTCCCTCAATGTCTGTGCAGCCGATAAAATCATATCACGATCATTGTGGTCAAATTCGATCTTTAAACCTTCTTTCAGCTCTTTCAGATTGGGCTTGAACAGTGTCACACCGACGAAATCGTAAAAATTCTTTTTCTTCGGATCAACGGCTACCGGAATTTTCAGAGTTGTGGCACGGTCAATGACTTCCTTAATCAGGATGGGATTGATCACCCCTTTGTTGTAATCCTGGAATATGATCCCGTCAATTTTTTCCTTTGACAGGATCTTGTCAATATTGGCAAGAAGGTTCGCAAGGTCGTTTTCCGAGAGATCGTCTTCCTCTTCTTCGTCCACTCTCAGCATCTGCGTGCTGTTTCCAAAGATCCGGAATTTCGTGGTGGTAATTCTTTGAGGACTTTTTATGATGCCGTAAGTTGCAATCTTTTCCTTTTTCAGAAGATCGAGAAAATTTACTCCTTTATCATCCTCCCCGATCACCGAACAAAGCACCGGTTTTGCACCCATGCTTTTAATGTTCATGGCCACATTGGCGGCACCTCCCATGCGGTTTTCCCTTTTTCGTAATGCAACGATAGGAATTGGCGCTTCCGGTGAGATCCGTTCAACTTTGCCCCATAAATAGGAATCCACCATCACATCACCTATAATCATGATGGTAAGTTTGTTGAACTCCTCAAAAAGCTTTTTGTAATTGCTCTGTTTGTCCATGAAAACCAGGGGAATTAATTTTCCTGTGGAACCAAATTGTAATCTGCGATCGTTTTGATTTTTCGGTTGGGTTCATCCGAAGAGATCTTCCCGTCTATTAAACGGATGATCCGGTGAGCATGCAATGCGATATCTTCTTCGTGCGTGACAACAATCACCGTATTGCCCATTTTATGAATATCTTCGAGTAAACCAAGAATTTCTAAAGAAGTTCTGGAATCAAGGTTCCCGGTAGGTTCATCCGCCAGGATAATGGCGGGATTGTTCACGAGAGCCCGTGCAAGGGCAACTCTCTGGCGCTGCCCTCCTGATAATTCATTGGGTTTATGCGCAATGCGATCAGAAAGTTTTACTTCATCCAGGACTTCTGTCGCCCTTTCGATCCGTTTTCCTTTTGTCATTCCGGCATAAATCAGGGGTAACATGACATTTTCCAGTGCCGATGAACGGGGAAGCAGGTTGAAGGTCTGGAATACAAATCCGATCTGCCGGTTCCGGATCTCGGCCAGGCTGTTATCATCCATCTTGCTCACATCTTCACCACTGAGGAAATAGGAGCCGCTGGTAGGTGTATCCAGGCAGCCCAGGATATTCATCAGGGTCGATTTTCCTGATCCTGACGGACCCATTATGGCAACAAATTCATTCTTTTTGATCACGATCGAAACAGAACGTAATGCTTCGACGAGCACAGTTCCTACTTTAAAATTCTTAACAATATCGACAATCCGGATGATTTCTTTTTCCATATAAAGAGTTATTATGCCTGGAATAGCTGTATATCAACAAAAATACAATTTAATTCAGAAATGAAGGATAAAATCTTCCTTGCTCAGACCTTTCTTGAAGAACACCAATCCCATCCTGAACAGGTCAATGGTGATGGTAACCGAAGGATGATCCTGGATCTCTTTCCAAGCTTCTTCCATCGCCCCCGACCAATGAATATCGTCAAAAATAAGAACGGAATCATCGTGGATGTGTTGTAAACATTGATGAAAATATTGTAAGGAAGGCTTTTTCAGGTGATTTCCATCGATAAAAACCAGATCCACTTTCCCAAGTTTCTGAAGCAAGCCGGGCAGAACGTCTTCAAAAGACCCTGTAACCTGGTGGACGTTTGACAGGCCCAGATGTTCGAAATTCTTCCTGGCAACGGCTGCAGTTTCCTGGCATCCTTCAATGGTTGTGATCTGCCCTTGCGGGTTTCCCATCGCCAGGTAGGATGTGCTCATCCCCAGGGATGTTCCCAGTTCAACCATGATTGCCGGCCGAAAATGCCTTGCCATGCGGAAGAGGAACTGGCCATAGATGGGTTTGACGCAGGATTTTTTAATGACCTTTTTCACGGGAACAATACGATGGCACCAGGGAATGTCACCGGCGCCAGCACCCAGGTCAGACATTTTAATGTATCCCTGATCCTTTAAAAGCCATGATCTCAGTTTTTCGATTGGCCGGAATTCCTCGTAGTCGGTTTTGTCGTTCAGGATCTCAGAATAGATCCGGTAGACAAAAGGTGAATGAAGGTCAAACTTCGATTTTGCCCTGATCCGGTGACGTAGAAATCGTAATACTGTTTCCGTTTGTTTTGACATTCTTAAAAAATCGCACAAAAGTAGGTCATTTACGATTATAAAATTCAGGAAAAGGAAAATATAGAAAAACGAGCTTATTCTAAAATTTGTACTTTTGTCATTCAACACCAGTGAATGATCTTTCATAAGGATTCAAAAGTCTCGGATTATTTTTCGCTTGTCAAGATAAGCCATACTGTTTTTTCTCTTCCTTTTGCCCTTATCGGGTTCAGCCTGGCTATTCATGAGACGGGTGATCCGCATTACCTGCGTTTGCTGATCCTGGTGCTGGTGTGTGTATTTTTCGCACGGAATGCTGCCATGGGATTTAACCGTTTCGTAGACCGGGAAATTGACCGGAAAAACCCCCGCACTGCGCTGCGGGAAATCCCGAAAGAGATTATCCGGCCGGGGTCGGCATTGCTTTTTGTTCTGCTGAATGCAGGCTTGTTTCTTGCCGCTTCTTATATGATCAACCTCCTCTGTTTTTTCCTGGCCCCCGTTGCGTTGCTGGTTGTGCTGGGATACAGTTTCACCAAGCGGTTCACTTTTTTATCGCATATTATCCTCGGACTCGGGCTTTCCCTGGCGCCCATAGGAGCTTACCTTGCCGTGACAGGCCATTTTGCTGCGCTGCCCGTTATTTATTCCGTGATCGTAATTTTCTGGGTAGCCGGGTTTGATATCATTTATGCTTTGCAGGATGTTGAATTTGATAAAAATGAGAAGTTACGATCCATCCCCGAATCCTTCGGTAACCAGAATGCATTGACGGTATCAGCCTTATTCCACTTTTTTGCCATCGTATTGATTGTTTTCGGAGGATGGTTCGGAAATTTCCACATTTTTTACTGGATCGGTACAACAATTTTCAGCATCATCCTGATCTACGAACACCTGATCGTCAAGCCCGACGATCTTTCCAGGGTCAATATTGCCTTTGCAACACTTAACGGAATGGGGAGTGTAGTGTTTGCTGCGTTCGTGATTATGGATATTTTCATCTGCTGATTTCCTCCACACCCAAACACTCAAACCCAAACATCACTCTCACACTCACACCCTAACCCACACCTACTTCCCCGGTTGAGGTATCCCTCCTCCTCCAACCAGGGCCACATCGGTAGCACATATATTTGATGTGGTGAAAATATTACGTAATAAAGTAAAATCATAAATAGTATCATTTTTATTATGATGGTGCAAGCAAGAGGGAGAAGATGGAGGTTAATAAGGAGGGGAAGCTCGTCAGGATCGATGAAATCAATTAATCCTTCCCGGACTGTTTCCTGAAAACGAGGGCGGCGGGGAGGTTCATTTAACGATCGGGTTAAAGTAAAAAATGACCTCTTTTCATATTATTTTTGATGAGCGTGCTTTAGGTTTAATATAAAATTTTACTTTTGTTTTTTTAGTACTAGGCGGAACCAGATTTTATTATTCGTATCCTGAGATACTCTGAAGTCCGCCATTTTCTTGATTGAAAAAGGATGAATTTGCCAGGTTGATTATTTTAATAACAAAAAACGATGTAAAGAAAGACTTAATAGCCGCTGAATTCAGGAGATGGATCCTGGTAATAACAAAAGGGAAAAAATGAGGTACGCAGAGACTGGTTATAATTTAGAAATTGATCTGACCCGTAGAAGCATAGAGAGGGTTGCAACTGACCCGATTGACACCGAACTTTATCTGGGGGGGTTAGGTACCAATGCCAAGATATTATGGGACAGGGTTCCACCTGAAGTTGAAGCCTTTTCTCCTGATAATCTGCTAATATTTGCCGCTGGCCTTTTATGTGGCACACCTGCTCCCGGTTGTAATCGTACTATTGTCTCTACCATTTCTCCTCAGACCAGGTTAATGGCGTTTTCAATGATGGGGGGATTTTGGGCGCCGGAATTGAAGTATGCCGGTTATGACAAAGTGATCCTTCGCGGTAAGTCCCCCGAACTGGTTTACTTGTGGATAAACAATGACAAGGTTGAAATACGAAACGCTTCCCATTTGCAGGGAAAAGGAGCTGTTGAAACGGAAGAACTAATCCGGCAGGAGCTGAATGAGCCAAAAGCACAGGTGGCGGCTATCGGCCTGGCCGGTGAAAACAGGGTTTATTTTGCCTCTATCGAACAGGGCAGATCCAGTGCCAGCCGGGGTGGAATAGGGGCAGTTATGGGAGACAAGGGAGTAAAGGCGATAGCTGTTCGCGGAACCAGGGACATAAATATGGCCCGGCCGATCGAATTCATGGATCTTTGCAATAAAGTGCTGGCATATATAAAAGTCCGGGAGGAAAATCCGATTCCGGGTGTAATGCCAATTCTAGCAGGGCTTGGATCACCACAAGAGATGAAAGTCCATGATGAGAAGTGGCACACCGAGAATTTCATGTGGGGAAATTCCCGTACCCGGAGAAAAGATTTTTGGAACGAAGAAATCGAAAAGAATTGGAGGGTGACGCTGGAAAGTTCGCGGATAAGGCTCATAAGTTGCTACAACTGTCCGATGAAATGTGCGGCGACCATTTCCGTTCCTGGATATCCGACATACATGATGAAATGTTTCTCGAAACTGACATATACAATGGCAGCCTTTTCTGACCTGGATTTTGGTTTAAAGATCGCTCAACAAGCTACAGAGTTTGGAGTAGATGCGTTCTCAACCCCGCAGGTTATGGCATTCGCCCTTGAGCTTTATGAAGCCGGCATATTGACTGATAAGGACTTTCCAGGGATGCCGTCAGATAACGAGGGGAGATTTTTCTGGCTACTGGAAAAAATTGTCAGGCGGGAAGGGATAGGAGACATCCTGGCAAACGGCACCTATTGGGCAGCCCAACAGATCGGAAACGGCGCAGAAGAATTTGCTCATAATAACATTAAGAAACATGAACAGCTCCCTCTCAAACTGTCGATGCTGAATCCTATTTATTTCCTTATGTATGCTACCGGAGAGAAGATGAATATTACCCAGATTGAAGGGCAGTTCCCCCAGTCGGCTTTCCCTACGTTAGAGGAGAGAGAAGATTTTGTAAAGGATTGGATCCAGGTTCCTGATGAAAAGTTTAAGCAATATCTTTTGGACTGGGAACTACGCGGGGAAAAGTCAATGCCCTTTTACCCGACCGTTGAAATGTGTTGTGATATTGTCGACTGGCAAGAGAGGATGCACTATATCGATGACGCACTCGGGACGTGTTCCGGTTTATCGTCATTTCCACTGAAGCCCCCGTATCATATACACAATTACCCTGAATTTATCTCGTCAGGCGCCGGGATCGATATGGATGAAGCCAGGTTATCGCAGGCAGCCAGAAGGTACCGGACTTTAGTAAGGGCCATTAATATAAGAAGAGGCATGAGGAGAGCTGATGAGAAGCCCCCTGAGAATCATTGGAAGAAAAGATTTCCCGAACTTGAAAAGGAACTCCTGGATACCTATTACAAATTTAAAGGGTGGAATAATGAGGGTATCCCTTCGAAAGAGTCATTGCATGAACTGGGATTGGATTACGTTAGCGAAGACTTCCAACTGAGGAGGATCCTGACGGATAGTGAGGATGCATCTTCTGAAGAAACTTCTGCATTAAAAGAGAAAAATTAAGAGGAGGAAGCGAATCATGAAGGTTGAAAAGAAGAATAAAGCAATTAAAACGATAATAATTGATGTCGGTAAATGCGTTGGTTGCATGGCATGTGAAGTTATCTGTTCCGCCTTTCATGCGACACCAAAATATAGCAGCAATAATCCGGCGAGGTCCCGGATTCGCGTGATTCGTGATCCGATTGCAGACATCTATGTTCCTGTGTATGCGGGTGAATATGCTGTGGCAGAGTGTGCCGGGAGAGACAAATATATAATTGACGGAAAGGAATACGACGAGTGTGCTTTTTGCCGGGCTTCCTGTCCGTCAAGAGACGTGTTCAAAGAACCTGATTCGGGTCTTCCTCTGAAATGCGATATGTGTGAAAGTGATCCGCCACAGGAAAAGCCCCTGTGTGTGCAGTGGTGCTTAAATGAAGCCCTGATATACGAAGTAAGGGAAGAAGAAAAAGAAAACGAAGAGAAGCTGGAAGAACTGGAGATAGGGTTGGAATCATTGGCAAACAAATATGGATTGCATAAAATAACGGATATCGTTACACGAATGTCTGTGTCAAAGAAGGGCTAGAAGATTAAGGTCAAAGAAAAGGATAAAGAAAAACGATGGAGAATTTAACGGACTACAAAGAGATCGCTGAGATCATAAAGGAAAGGGGGGGCGATAATTTCAAATATTGCTACCAATGCGGAAAATGCGATGTTGTTTGTCCATGGAATCAGGTGCGGCAATTTAGTATGCGCAAATTAGTCCGGGAGGCTACTTTCGGATTGTCTCAGATAGAAGGTGAAGATATTTGGCGTTGTACTACCTGCGGAAAATGCTCCAGGCATTGTCCCAGGGATGTAAAACAGGTAGAATCCGGGATAGCCTTGCGTAGGATTGCAACCGAAAATGGTATCTTTCCGGCTTCTGCCAACCCTATCCGTTCCATAAGATCAAGCCTTAATGGTGAAGGTAACCCATTGTTTAAAGACCGGAATAAGAGGGCAGATTGGACTAAAGGTCTTTCTGTAAAACCGTTCACAGGGGATATGGAAATTTTATATTATCCCGGTTGTTATCTCAGTTATGACCCAAGATTAAAAAAGGTAGCCACTGCCACAGCCAATATCCTTAACAAGGCAGGAGTAAATTTCGGCATACTGGGCTCTAAGGAGAATTGCTGTGGAGAAAGTATACGCAAGACAGGTGACGAGGAATTATTCAAACATTTAGCGAAAGAAAACATCAAAACCTTTATTGATAATGGGGTGAAGAGAATTCTTGTTTCTTCCCCTCATTGCTACCATACCTTTAAGAACGAATATCCTGAATTTATGGTACACTTTGAGGTAGTCCATATCGCCCAATATTTATTCGAGCTTATTAATAATGGAAGGCTTAAGATCAGCAAGGAGTTTAGGAAAAAAGTTACCTATCATGATCCATGTTACCTGGGCCGGCATAACGGAATATATGATGAACCCCGGAAGGTATTACAGAAAATATCCGCATTGGAACTGTCTGAGATGGCTGATTCAATGGAAGATAGCCTATGCTGTGGGGGCGGAGGTGGCAGGATCTGGATGGACACTCCAAAGGGTGAAAGATTCTCCGACCTTAGACTGGAACAAGCTGTTGAAACCGGGGCTGAGGTGCTGGTTACTTCCTGCCCATATTGCATCAGCAATTTTGAAGATAGCCTGTTGTTCCGGAAGGATAGTGAAACCATAGAGATAAAAGACATAACAGAAATTATAGAGGAAGTCATCTCCTGATCCAAAGGGGCCTGTTAACGAAAAAGAGAAGTGAAGAAAGAACCATTTGAAGAACAACTTTTAAAAATTCCTGCAGATAACAATTTTGGAGATGTTATTGTTGTAGGTGGAGGGATCAGCGGTATTCAGGCCGCTCTTGATCTTGCCACTACAGGCTATAAAGTTTATTTGGTTGACAAAGCACCTACCATTGGCGGCAAAATGGCCCAGCTTGATAAGACCTTTCCCACCAATGATTGCTCTATGTGTATTGAATCCCCCAAGTTTATTGAATGTGACAGGCATCCCAATATCGAAATTCTGACCTATACTGAAGTTGAAAGTGTGGAAGGAGAAGCCGGAGACTTCACTGTAACGCTTAATAAAAAACCCAGGTACATTATAGAGAGCAAATGTACAGGTTGTACTGTGTGTGCAGAGTACTGCCCTGCTCAAATCCATGACCCGTTTAATCAGGACTTATCCCTGAATAAAGCCATCCATATATTCTTCCCCCAGGCGGTTCCCCTTGTTCCTTATATAGATGAAAGTTGTCATTTCCTTAAAGACAAGAAATGTTCCATTTGCGTTAGTGTCTGTAAAAACAACGCCATTGATCTGCATCAAAAAGCGGAGAAGAGAGTAATAAAAGCAGGAGCGATAATTCTGGCTCCTGGTTACGACGTTTTTGATCCGGGTTTAAGGGGCGATTATGGCTACGGAAAGATCGCAAACGTGGTCACCAGCCTTGATTTTGAACGGCTGCTCTGCGCCACAGGTCCTCATTCCGGTGAAATTCTGCGGCCATCCGATATGAAGCATCCCAAAAAGATCGCGTGGATCCACTGTGTCGGCTCCAGGCAGGTTCTCGAAAACGGCAACAGTTATTGTTCATCAGTCTGCTGCACCTATATCCAGAAACAGGTGATCCTGGCCAAAGACCACGATGCAGATGTGAAGGCTGTGATATTTCACAACGATATACGGTCATACGGCAAGGATTTCGAACGGTTCTATCAAAGGGCGGAGAGCTTTCCCGGGGTCAGTTTTGTTAGAAGTTACGTAGCCATAGGAAGAGAGATCCCGGAAACGAAAAATGTAACCATAAAATATGCCACCGTCGATGACGGAGTGAAAGAGGAGGAGTTCGATTTAGTTGTATTGGGCGTTGGATTGAACCCTCCTGCAGGTGTAAAACACTTCGCAGATATTTTCGGTATCGAGCTCAATTCCCATGGATTCTGCAAGACCGATCCAACGACTCCCATCCAGACCTCACGCCCGGGTATTTTCATTAGCGGAGCCTTCGCCGGCCCCATAGATATCCCAGAGTCGGTTGTGGCAGCCAGCGGGGCGAATGCCCTTACAAGCGAGTTGCTGAGATCCAGGCGGGGAAACCTGTCCAAAGAACGCGTTTATCCGGTGGAAAGGGATGTCTCCAAAGAAGACCTCAGGATCGGTGTCTTTGCTTGCCATTGCGGCGCCAATATCGGACGGGTCGTTGACATTCCTTCCCTGGTTGATTATGCAAAGACCCTTGATGGTGTGGCGCACGCGGAAGAAGGCCTTTTTATCTGTTCTACGGATGCTGCCCAGCAAATATCGAACACCATCAAAGAAAAAGGGCTTAATCGCGTGGTTGTCGCAGCCTGCACCCCCAGGACCCATGAGCCGTTGTTCAGGGACACGCTGCGTGAAGGGGGGATCAATCAATATTTATTCGACATGGCGAATATCAGGGAACATTGCTCCTGGGTCCATTCGAAACAAAAGGAAGAGGCTACACAAAAAGCCAAGGACATCGTCAGAATGTCGGTAGCCCGGACTGTCAACCTGGAATCCCTGCAGGAATTCAATCTGCCAGTCAACAAAACGGCATTAGTGGTCGGAGGAGGCCTGGCCGGGATGACCAGTGCCCTGAGCCTGGCCAATCAGGGATTTGAGGTTCATCTGCTGGAAAAGAATGCAAACCTGGGAGGAATGGCACTGAGAATTCCTTCTACCCTGGAGGGCATGGATGTTCTGGAATATTTGCGCGATCTGATACGTAAGGTTTATCAGCACCCATCAATATATGTATCTCATGAAGCTGTCATCACAAATGTTTCCGGTTATGTTGGAAATTTTCTGACTACCGTAAAATCTGAAGGAAGGATCAAATATATTAAACATGGTGCCGCCATCCTTGCTACTGGTGCTGATGAATACAAACCCACAGAATACCTTTACGGGAAAAATGATAAGGTAATGACTTCGGTGGAGTTGGGCGAACAGATTGCCAGGAGAGAAAAAAGACTGACTGACGCTAAAAACCTGGTGATGATACAATGTGTAGGGTGCAGGCAGGAAGACAAAAATTACTGCAGCCGGGTATGCTGCAGCCATTCTGTAAAGAATGCCCTGAAACTAAAAGAGATAAATCCGAAACTGGATATCTACATTCTCTTCAGAGATATGAGGACCTATGGATTCAGTGAAGATTATTACCGTAAAGCGTCTGGCAAAGATGTAAAATTCATCCGGTATGAACCTGATGATAAGCCTCAGGTGGAAGCTTTAACACAAGAAGGCAAAGAAATTTTACGAATAAGCGTGAAGGATCCGATCTTAGGGAAGAGGCTGGCCATCGATGCTGATCTGGTCGCATTGGCCGCTGCTGTCATTCCTTCGGCAGGAAGCCAGGAAGTAGCACGATTATTCAAGGTCTCAACGAATCAGGATGGTTTCTTCCAGGAAGCCCATGTAAAATTAAGACCGGTTGACTTTGCAGCTGAGGGCGTTTTTCTGTGCGGAACAGCTCACTATCCAAAACATATATCGGAAACGATCATCCAGGCATATGGAGCAGCCGGACGGGCTGTAACTCTGCTGTCTCAGGATACGGTCACCGCTTCCGGCTCTGTTTGCGAGGTGAAAGAGGAGTCTTGTATATCATGCGGAGCATGTATCTCTGTCTGTACCTATGGTGCAATAGAGTTTCGGGATACACCAAAAGGCAAAAAGGCTGCTGTTAATTCTGTTCTCTGCAAAGGAGATGGTCTGTGTAACGCGGTTTGTCCGACTTCAGCAATTTCACTGAAGCACTATACTGATGAAGAATTGTTTTGCCAGATCGACGCGGCAATAGATAAGATATAGTGTTTTACCGGCAGGGATTATTAAGTAATTGAAGTAGATTAGAAAGAATGAGTACAGAACATAATTTTCAACCAAAGATGATAGGCATCATATGTAATTGGTGCTGCTACGGAGGAGCCGACCTTTGCGGTGTTTCCCGTTTTCAATACCCCCCGCATATAAGACTTATAAGGGTGATGTGCTCTTCCAGGGTTGACCTGCTGCATATAATCCGGGCTTTTAGCAATGGGATCGACGGCATATTTATAGGTGGCTGCCATCTTTGCGACTGCCACTATGTTACTCAGGGAAATTTCAACGCATTCAGCATGGTTCAGGTATGCAGAAAATTAATGGAGCACATCGGCATATATCCCGAACGATTGAGGCTTGAATGGGTATCTGCCGGTGAAGGGATCCGCTTTGCCAATTTTATGAATGAATACAGCGCGGAGGTTACGAAGCTGGGACCTCTCGGAAAAGCCGAAAGCATTGACGATAAGGCATTGGCATTCAAACTTGAAACAGTAAAAAAGCTAATCCCCTATATCAAGCTCGTGTTGACCCAGAGGCTCCATGTACCGCTTAGAACCGAAGAAGCGTATCACGGGTTTTTCAACAGTGCCGAATTTGAAAGATTGTTTGAAGAATTAATTGCAGATAAATTGGCAATAAGCCAAATTACGTCACTCCTTCGGGAAAAATCCCTTTCGACGGGTGAAATCGCTGATTCTTTAGGCCTAAGCCCGTCTGAAGTATCAAGGCACATGAAAAGTTCATCAAAGCAGGGATTAGTCAGGTACGATGTAAATCGCAAGTGCTATGCTCTGGCCTAAAGATCAAAAAGCAGGCAGTGAATAAAGGGAAAGAGTAGGATTAGAAAAGCGGCTATGAATAACGATCGAATCGATCAGATTATTGACAAACATCAGGGCGAAGCCAGTTCGCTCATTCAAGTATTACTGGAGATTCAGAGTGAAAATCATTGGCTCCCCAAGGATGCATTGAGGAGGGTCGGCGAAAAATTACAGGTTCCTCTAAGCCGGATACAGCATATCGCTACCTTTTATAAAGCCTTCAGTTTAGTTCCTAAAGGACGTCATGAAGTTCATGTTTGCATGGGTACTGCCTGTCATGTTCGTGGTGCGGAGCGTGTCCTCGACAAGGTGCAAGACCTGACTGGAATTAAACCCGGCGAAACGGACCTGGATTTGAAGTTCAGCCTGGAAACTGTTAACTGTCTTGGATGTTGTGCTCTGGGACCGGTGATGGAAATCGATGGGAAGACTCATGGAAAGCTGTCGAGAGCTGAAACAGAAGACGTACTAAAAAGCTATGATTAAGGAAAGATTATGCCAAGGATAAAGTCGCCTGCAGAGCTGGAAGAATTCAGGAAGGACATCTTATCAAAAAGGGATCCAAATAAGCCTTGTATTACGCTGTGTTCCGGTACTGCCTGTCATGCTACCGGTAGTGAAAAAGTTGCTGCTGCTATTGAACAGGAATTGGAAAAACAAGGGTTATATGGTGAGGTTGACTTCAGAAGAACCGGTTGTCACGGCTTTTGTGAGAAAGGTCCAATTGTTGTTATTGCCCCTGAGGAGATATGCTATCTCCAGGTAACGCCTGAAGACATTCCCGAGATTGCCTCTCAGACCTTAAAGGAGAAGAAGGTTGTAGATCGTCTGCTCTATGTTGACCCAACCACGGGCGAAAAAACGACCCATGAATCCGATATTCCCTTTTACAAGAATCAAGAACGGATTGTTTTCGGTCCCAACAGAAGGATTGACCCTGGAAGCATAGAGGATTACCTCGCGATTGGTGGCTATCAAGCCTTGGTTAAAGCGCTCTTCAAGATGACGCCGGAGCAGGTTATCGGAGAAGTGAAAGAAGCAAATCTGAGGGGTCGGGGTGGAGCAGGTTTCCCAACGGGAATAAAATGGGAAGCTGCTCGTAATGCCCCAGGGGAGCCCAAGTATGTCGTAGTCAATTGCGATGAGGGAGACCCGGGGGCTTACATGGACAGGTCACTTATGGAAGGAAATCCTTATAGTGTGCTTGAGGGTTTGATTATCGGAGCCTATGCCATCGGCGCTCATGAGGGTTACCTTTATGTTCGCCAGGAATATCCACTAGCGGTGGAGAACGTGGGTATTGCTATCAAGCAAGCTGAGGAATATGGCCTTTTGGGGATAGATATCTTCGGCTCCGGATTCGATTTCAACATCAAGGTTCATCGGGGAGCCGGCGCTTTCGTTTGCGGTGAGGAAACAGCTCTCCTTATATCTCTGGAAGGCAAGGTGGGTGAACCAAGACCTAGGCCACCCTATCCTGCCGTGAAAGGGCTCTGGGATAAACCGACAAATATAAATAATGTGGAGACATGGGCCACTATTCCCTTGATTATTAATAAAGGAGCGGGGTTTTTTACCTCAATCGGTACTGAGGGAAGCAAGGGCACGAAGATTTTCTCCCTGGTCGGTAAAATATGCAATACCGGCCTTGTGGAAGTACCCATGGGCATCACCCTGAGAGATATCATCTACAAGATAGGCGGTGGTATCCCTGGAGGCAAGAAGTTCAAAGCAGTGCAGACCGGGGGACCGTCCGGAGGATGTATCCCTGAGGAACGGTTAGATTTGCAAGTCGGTTTTGATGAACTCACCAAGGCCGGCTCAATGATGGGGTCTGGCGGGATGATCGTAATGGATGAAGATACCTGTATGGTTGATGTCGCCAGATACTTCATAAACTTCCTCACGGATGAATCGTGCGGCAAATGTGTCCCCTGCCGCGAAGGCCTCAGGCAAATGCACAAGATTCTCACGAATATCACCGAAGGAAAGGGAAAAGAGGGCGACATCGAGCTTCTGGAGGTGCTGTCCGAGATAGCCGTTGAAGCCTCCCTTTGCGCCTTGGGCAAGACCGCCCCTAACCCGTTTCTGAGCACCTTACGCTACTTCAGAGATGAGTATGTGGCACACATCAAGGAGAAACGGTGCCCGGCTTTATCCTGCAAGGCGCTGATCTCATACTATATTGACCCGGACAAGTGCGGGGCCTGCCTGCTTTGCCTTAAAAGGTGCCCTGAGGAAGCGATCGACGGCGGCAAGAAAAAGATCCATATCATTGACCAGGAAAAATGCACAAATTGCGGAACTTGCTTGGAAGTCTGCCCCTCTCGCTTTGATGCTGTAAAGAAGATTTCCGGCGAGCCTGTTCCTCCTCCTATCCCTGAAGAACAAAGAATTATAATCAGTAAGAGCAAATAAAATGAATGAAATCCTTTTACAGATTGACGGAAAAGAAGTTCGAGCAAGGGAAGGGATGACCGTACTGGAGGCAGCCCAGAGTGCGGGGATATCCATACCCACACTTTGTTACCACGAAAAATTGGTACCTTTTGGAGGTTGCCGACTTTGCATCGTAGAAGCAGAAGGCCACGGCTGGATAAGGCTCGTTGTTTCCTGCGTTTACACGGTAGAAGAAAACTTGGCAGTCAGAACCAGATCCGAGAAGGTAGATAGAATCCGTAAAACCCTCCTGGAGCTACTGCTGGCTCATGCCCCTAATTCCCCGCAATTGCAGGATTTGGCTCAGGAATATGGTGCTGACAAAGACCGTTTTGAAAAAGAGGCCTCATTTTGCATCCATTGCGGGCTGTGTGTCCGTTACTGCGCCGAGGTAAAGAAGCTGAACGCCGTTGGATTTGTTGACAGGGGGATAAAGAAGGAGATAAGTTTCATACCGGAAATAGCCTCTAAGGAGTGCCACAACTGTATGGAATGTTTTCCGCTCTGCCCCACATCCTGGCTCCAGGCAGCTTTTGTTTTCACCGAAGCCCTTGCATTTTCCGGACCTTCTTCCGGAACCCCGTCAAACGAATAGGCGATGATTCTTTCTAAATCAAATATTATAATCATTGGATCCACTGGCAGAAATGCAGGAAAAACAGAGTTTGCCTGCAGGATAATTGAAAAACATGCAGCACGTAACGAAATAATTGGAATAAAGGTAATACCAGTAGATAAAAATGAAGATTGTTGTCACAGAGGTACTGAAGGGTGTGGTTTATGCAACTCTTTAATCGGCGAGTATAAAATTATTGAAGAAAAGACAATAGGTTTATCTAAAGACACTTCAAGGATGCTCAAGGCAGGCGCTAAAAAAGTTTATCTGTTGTTAGTAGACAGAAATTCTTTAGAAAAAGGGATTAATGCTGTTTTGAGAATACTACTGAATAGCGATTTGATTGTCATAGAATCAAATTCTATCAGAAAAGTTATCGACCCGGGATTATTTATTGTAATCAGAGAATCAATGAATAATCCTGTCAAACAGAGTTGTGCTGAAGTCATTGAGTTTGCTGATAAAATAATTACTTTTAATAACACGAACTGGGATTTCCTTCCTGACAATGTTTTCATACAAAATGGAGGCTGGATAATTAAGGAGTAGGTTGCAGCAATGTTTATCAGTCGTGAAGAAAAATTTTACTATAAATTTTCACGGAGAAACGGTTCGTCCGAGAGCTTGATTGAACCGGAGAACATTTCTACCTGAAAACCGGTTCTTTTTTTGCCCTAGTGGTTGAATAAAATCATTTTCCCCAATTGTCTCTATCCAGACTGCGGTACTGTATCGCCTCCGCGAGATGTTCAGCCCGGATATCAGGCTGTTTATCGATATCTGCTATCGTTCTTGACACTTTCAGGATGCGGTCGAATGCACGGGCAGAAAGGCCGAGTTTTTCCATTGCATTTTTCAGCATGAGATTGGAGGCATCATCAAGGTGACAAACCTTCCGCAAAGTTTTTACCGACATTTGCGCATTACAATAGATGCCGGGCATTCCCTCAAACCGTTTTTTCTGGATCTGCCGTGCCTCGATGACCCTTGCGCGTACGATTTCGCTTTTCTCAGAAGGACGTGCATCACTCAGTTCACGAAATGGTACCGGTACGACCTCCACATGAATATCGATCCGGTCGAAAAGTGGGCCTGAAATCTTGCTCAGGTACTTCTGAACATTTCCCGCCCCGCATTTACATTCGATCTTCGGATGGTTATAATAACCGCAAGGACAAGGGTTCATGGCAGCAATGAGCATGAAACTCGCCGGAAAATCAACCGTAAATTTTGCCCGGGAGATCGTCACCACGCGGTCTTCCAATGGCTGACGTAGAACTTCCAGCACCGTTCGTTTAAATTCGGGAAGTTCATCCAGAAACAATACCCCGTTATGGGCCATGGAGATCTCCCCCGGCTGAGGTACCCCTCCTCCTCCTACCAGGGCTACATCGCTGATGGTATGGTGTGGCGACCGGAACGGCCTTACGGATACTATTGAATGGTTGTGCAACATCTTGCCTGCTACCGAATGAATCTTGGTAGTTTCAAGCGCTTCCTGCAAATTCAGGGGTGGCAGGATCGAAGGCAGCCTCTTTGCCAACATCGTCTTCCCAGCCCCCGGCGGCCCAATCAAAATAACGTTGTGTCCCCCTGCTGCTGCAATTTCCAACGCTCTTTTGATATTCTCCTGCCCCCTGACATCTGCAAAATCATATTCATAATCATTTAGTTTCGAAAAAAATTCTTCACTGGTATCGACGATCACCCGTTCAAGTTTCCCGGTATCATTGAGAAAATCTATGACCTGCTGGATATTTTCTACGCCATAAACTTCCAGTTTCCCTACGATGGCAGCCTCTTTGGCATTTTGTAGTGGAAGAATAATACCCTTAAATCCTTTCCGGGTGGCCTCGATTGCAATGGGAAGCGCTCCTTTCATCGGCTGAAGGCTGCCATCCAGTGACAATTCCCCGAGGATCATGAATGATTCCAGTTTTTCTATCTTCACGATCTTATCGGCGGCAAGGATCGCCACGGCAATGGGGAGATCATACGATGAGCCTTCCTTGCGGATATCAGCCGGCGCCATGTTAATGACGATTTTCTTCCCGGGGATCTTGTATCCCGTATTCCGTAGGGCGGAATCGATCCGCTGATGGCTCTCCTTCACCGCATTATCGGGCAGCCCGACCATGAAAAAATTGATCCCCTGGTCGATGCAGACTTCGATTGTGATCGTGATGGCGTGAATACCGTATAAGGCGCTTCCAAATGTCCTGACTAACATAAAACCGGATAAGGTTGAGAATTCTATTCCCTTAATCCGGAAAAAACGAAAAGGTAATACGTTTTGGAAAACTTTTTTTTAACAATTCTATTTTTCAGGCTTGTATCCTGATAAGGTGAGGATTTTTTGTGCATCGGTTTCCTGCATCATCATCTGCAGGGTGACCTCCGGATTTTTTTGCATGAAGGAACGGATGATCTGCAAACCGATCCATTCACCCAGTCGTGGAGGTGAATCTTTGGAGAATTCTATGGTATAAGGCCCGTCGGCAAGAAACATCCGGAAATACTGGCCATCGGAAGAATAAAGCAGGCGGTTCTCAACCAGGGCTGCCCACACATGTGTTTCATTCTTTTCAGCCCAACTGTATTGCTCCTTGGTATAATCCATCTTCAGGTAACCGGGAACATCCGGGATCAGGGCATCCACTAAGTATTGCCGTTTCCCGGCTTCCACCATTCCTCCCAACAGGGTCATGGGTGTGGTCGGCTCCGGGTATGTGGTATTTACAATCTCCCTGGCACAATCGGGAACGATATGATCTTCTGTCATCCGTTCGGCTTTATAGAGTGCAAGCCCATCGGCGAAATAGGGTTTAAAATCCTTGCCAAGATAGGTATCCAGTGCGATGATCAGAACGCTGTCCGCCAGCTGAACGGGACTGGTATAATCCCCACCGGAGATATACGAGTAAACCCTGGGTATCTTTATTCCAGGAAAATAAAACTTCCAGTGACGGAAGGCTTCGGTAAGGTTTTTTTCGACCTTGGAAAGATTCCTGAACCGGATTTCACTTGCTTTCTGAAAATCAATATTCCTGGGATTCTCCAGGTAGGCTTTCATATCGTCAAGTTTCTTTGCATCATTCAGGTTTGTTCCCAGGAAAAAAAAATACGCATGCTGAATCCGTTCAAGGCCGGCTTGAAGATCTGTAACGGGGACCTTGAACAGGTCCTGATCGTAGCGGTGGATCTTAACATCGGCTATTGTAACTCTGGAAACATCAACCTGCAAGCGGTTTTTGTGCCAGTTGCATCCGCCAAAAGCAACAATAATTATGAGAAAAAGGGTAAACCGGTAAAGTTTCACGCGTAGATTGGTTTTCATTTTTAACGGAAAAGAATCAAAGATAGTATGAATATCCCTATCCAGCATCCAGCATCCAGCATCCAGTTGATTACTTTTGGATAAAATCCCATGAAGGACCTCTTGATGCAGGTATGAATAATGTAATTTTGTCAAAAACCATCCATCAGAGGTATTAATAAATTCCGGACCTATGACAAAAATAACAATACGATTACTGGCCATTTCCCTGATCCTTTTTTTTACAAAGACAGGCTTTTCACAAAATTCACCGGTGCGGTTGGGGTTGAAGGTTGCCCCATGCATCTCATGGATGAACCCAAATGAAAAAAACTACATTTACAATGGAGCTGCAGCTGGCATTTCCTTCGGATTCATCAGCGAATTCTATTTTACAGGACATTATGCTATTTCCACCGGTTTCAATTTCTCCTTCCTGAGTGGGAACCTGCAGTTTCCCTATGCACTATCCCCGGATATAGGTATCCTGGACCGAAAATATAACTTCCGTTATCTCGAAATTCCATTAATGATGAAGATGAAGACAAAGCAATACGGTAACTTCAGTTTCTTCGGACAGATCGGGTTCGGCACGGGATTTAACCTTCGTACCAAAGTGAAAGATAACTTTATGACCCAGGATCACGGGACGATCATGGATAAGAAGAACCTCACCACAAGTGAAGTGTGTTTTATCCGTGAAGCCATTCTCGTGGGGTTGGGTACCGAATACAAGATTGATGAATCTGTTTCGTTAATAATAGGACTTTCTTACAGCAATAGCCTGAACAATGTTTTATTGGGGAAAAACACAAAAGATAACAGCTTGTCGAACCGAAGCAGCCTGAATTATGCCGAACTGAATATCGGCGTACTTTTTTAATGCAGTAACCGGAATGAACCTATGCGTATCGCATTAGCACAATTGAATTACCACATCGGGGATTTTGAGAATAATATCGCTCATATAAAATCCTGTATACACAAGGCAAAGAGCCTGCCCGCAGATGTGGTGATATTTTCCGAACTTGCTGTATGCGGTTATCCTCCACGTGATTTCCTTGAATTTGATGATTTTATTTCCAAATGCCGCGACGGGATCCTTTCCATTGCACAGGAGTGTAAGAATATTGCAGTCATCGTAGGTGCTCCCTCGGTAAATTCTTCCGACAAAGGGAAACCGCTGTACAATTCCGCTTACTTTCTTGCAGAAGGTAAGATACAGGCGGTCTTTCACAAAACCCTTCTGCCCAATTATGATGTTTTCGACGAATACCGGTATTTTGAACCCAACCGCCTGCCTTATGCGGTCGTTGAATATAAAAAATACAAATTTGCGGTTACCATTTGCGAGGACCTCTGGAACATCACGGATGACCCTCTGTATGTGCGAAACCCGATGGATGAGCTGATCCTCCTGAATCCCGACCTGGTCATCAACATTGCCGCTTCTCCCTTTCATTATGGCCAGCCAAAACTGCGAAGGGATGTCCTGATAAGAAATGCAAAGAAGTATAAACTTCCGTTCTTTTTCCTGAACCATGTGGGAGGACAAACGGAATTGTTGTTTGATGGCGGATCGATGGTTGTGGACCCGGAAGGAAATGTTTTTGATGAGATGAATTATTTTGAGGAAGACCTCCGGGTTTATAACCTGAATGATTTTATTTACAAGGATAAAAAAGAACACCGCAAAGACGCGAAGACGCTAAGTAAAATTGAATTGATCCATGATGCATTGGTCATGGGCATCCGTGATTATTTCGGGAAGATGGAGTTGAAGACTGCCATTCTCGGGTTATCCGGGGGAATCGACTCGGCTGTAACGCTGGTATTGGCTGCACGGGCATTGGGCAGTGATAATGTGCGTGCGATCCTTCTTCCTTCCCGTTTTTCATCTGAACACAGCAAACAGGATGCAATAGAACTTTCCGACCGGCTGAATATTAAACACGAGATCATTGAAATCGATGAAGCTTATTCGGCTTTTGAAGAGCTGCTGAAGCCCTGGTTTAAGGACCTTCCGTTCAATCTCACGGAAGAAAATATACAGGCCAGGGCCAGGGCAGTCATTCTGATGGCATTATCAAACAAATTCGGATACATCCTCCTCAATACCTCCAATAAAAGCGAAGCTGCCGTAGGATATGGAACTTTGTACGGTGACATGTGCGGCGGTATATCGGTGCTCGGGGATGTGTACAAGACCCAGGTTTACGAACTGGCTTCCTGGATCAATCGAAAGAAAGAGATCATCCCGCAGAATACCATCGATAAACCCCCATCCGCCGAATTGAGGCCGGGACAAAAAGATTCCGATTCGCTTCCTGACTATTCGATCCTCGACAAAATTCTTTACGGTTATATCGAATTGAGAAAAGGACCGAATGAATTAATACAGGAAGGATTTGATAAAGAAATGGTGAAGCGGGTGCTGAAACTTGTCAACACTAGTGAATACAAGCGTTACCAGACGCCTCCCATCCTGAGGGTTTCACCCAAGGCCTTCGGAACCGGCCGCAGAATGCCCATTGTCGGGAAATACCTCTCGTGAAAGCGTGATCTTATTCGATGATCGATTCTACTGCGTTGATCTCCGGTAACACGCGTTTAACGGCTGCTTCTATTCCGCTTTTCAGGGTCATCTGGCTGTGAGGGCAGTTTCCGCACATTCCGAGTAACCGTACATTCACGACTTTGTCTTCGGTCATTTCGATAAATTCAACATCTCCCCCGTCTGCCTGGAGATATGGCCGGATCTGATCAAGCACGTTTTTCACTTTGGTCTCGAGTTCCTGGTTTGCTGTCGTCATAGTAAATATTCCTTTTTATTTTTACGATGTGGTCATTTTTAATCTGATGAACAATTCCTGTTTTAACAGGTCATTTTACCCCGATCGATTCCTTGATGGCATTGTGTATGGCAACCTGTTGAGCTACTGTTTCTGCCAGTTGAGCAAATGCCAGCGTCACCGGTGATTTCTCATCGGTTGCGATGGGACTGCCCTGGTCACCGGCATCTGAAATGGCAGTCACGATCGGGATCTGTCCCAACAGCGGGATGGACAGATCTGCAGCAAGCTTTGTGCATCCGCTCTTCCCGAAAATGAAATATTTTTTATCCGGCATATCCGGAGGAATAAAATAGGACATGTTTTCCACAAGGCCCAGGATCGGGATCCGTATAGCATCCGTGTTGAACATATCTGCAGCTTTCCTCACATCGGCAATCGCCATTTCCTGCGGGGTGCTGACGATGATGGCACCCGTTAGCGGGAAATTCTGGATCAGCGTTAAGGGAATATCACCGGTTCCGGGAGGAAGATCGATCACCATATAATCGAGTTCGCCCCAGATGGCTTCCGTGAGCAACTGTTTCAAAGCAGTGGAAATCATGGGACCGCGCCAGATCAGCGCTTTCGACTGATCAACAAAAAAACCGATAGAAAGGAGCTTTAACCCGAATTTTTCAACCGGCATGATCCAGGTCTTTCCATCCCGGTCTACCATATGCGGCCGTTCATTCTTCAAGCCGAGCATTATCGGGATCGAAGGGCCGTAGATATCGGCATCCATCAAACCCACTTTCGCACCCGAATTGGCCAGTGCAACAGCAAGATTGACAGCAACCGTCGATTTGCCAACGCCGCCTTTGCCGGAACCGACTGCGATGATGTTCTTCACATCCTTCAGTAATTCTTCCGTCTGTTTCCTGACTGTCGTCACCTGTGATGAAACCGCCACCTCCACTTCAGCATAAGGATCAACATATTTAAGAATGGCATCTTTGCATTGTTTTTTCAGAAAATCTTTCAACGGACAGGCGGGCGTGGTAAGCACAAGCGTGAATTTCACCTTATTCCCGTCAATTTTTATATCCTGGATCATGTTCAGCGTCACGAGATCCTTTTTCAGATCCGGGTCCTGCACATGGCTTAACGCTTCTAATACCTGTTTTTTGGTCATTTGATGAACTTATCAACTGTGACGACCTAACGATCGTAACGAATTTTATAAACTTAATTCCTTCTTCGGATCCCAGAATAGTTCCTCAAATTTCACAACTTTATCTTTTTCCACTCCGATCCCTTCACTTTCCAGCAATTGCTGCATGACCTTCAGTCCTCCGAAATGATGCTTGCCGGTTAGCAATCCAACCCTGTTCACAACCCTGTGTGCAGGAATATCGGAGGTTTGTGTGTGGGAACTGTTCATGGCCCAGCCTACCATACGTGCCGAACCTTTTGTTCCGATATATTCTGCAATTGCACCGTAAGAAGTCACTCTCCCGGCAGGAATCCTGCGCACAATGGCATAAACTTTATCAAAAAGGGAAGTTTCGTTCCGCTTTCCCTTCTCCCTTTTCATGGAAGATCATTTTTCAATTCCAGGAGAAAACTTTTGATCCGCTGCAGTGAATCGATGATCTCCACCTGCTTTTCAACATCCTCTTTATTCCGCTTGATCTTTTCACGTGCTCCCTGGAGTGTGTAACCTTTTTCTTTAACCAGGTGGTAGATGATCCGGATCTTATTGATATCCTCTTTGGTAAACAGCCGGTTTCCCTTTTTATTTTTCTGAGGACTGAGAAAATCAAATTCAGTTTCCCAGAAACGGATCAGGGAGGCATTCACCTCGAACAATTCGGCGACCTCACCGATGGTATAATAAATCTTTTCGATCTTTCCGGTCAGTTTCATTCCTGGTTCAATACGATTAGTCCATTGTTTGCGAAGGCCGGGAGGACAGGTCGAGCATCATTTGGTACTGTTCGGCCGTCAGGTCATTAAAGAAGAAATAGATCGGGTTGAGCGGAACCCCGTTTTTCCGCACTTCATAATGAAGATGAGGAGAGGTGGATTTCCCTGTATTTCCCACATAACCGATGATCTGGCCCCGCAGGATCTTCTGTCCGGGTTTGACAAAGATCCTTGAAAGATGTGCATAAACTGTTTTGTAACTATACCCGTGGTCAACGATGATCTCATTTCCATATCCTCCGCCATCATCATGCCCGGCCATTTCAATGGACCCGTTCCCGGTAGCATAAACTTCTGTTCCGATCGGGGCGGAAAAATCCATTCCTTCATGGAATTTCCGAACCTTATAAAAAGGATCCACCCTCGTTCCGAAATAGGAACCTATTCTGCGGAGATCCTTATTGCTAACAGGCTGGATGGCAGGGATGCTCACCAGCATCCGTTCCTTATTCTTCGCAAGGTCGAAGACTTCGTCAAACGATTTTGACTGAACATATAATTCCCCAAGGATCCGGGTCATCTTTCTCTCAGTTTCGATGATCAGATCTGAATTCTTATAGCCTTTCAGTTTCTCATACCTGTCGACTCCGCCGATCCCTGCTTCACGTATCGAACCCGGGATGGGCTCCGCTTCAAAGATCACACGGTAAATATTGTCGTCACGGTCCTGGAGATCAGACATGACCTTGGTAACCCTGTCAAGTTGGTCGTTCAGGATACGGAACTGTAGCTTCATCTGTTCGATTTCCCGTTTTTGAGCCTTTTCTTTTGGAGAATCGAGAAAATTAAATGCCAATACGAGAACAACTGCCGCAAAAACAACGCCGGTTGACAAATGGGTAAAGAAATACCACAACCTTTTCCGGAATGTGGTCTGGACACGGTCGAAAGTAAGAGATTTTTTATTGAATTTGTACTTTACCTTGCTCATTAAAAGCCAAATAAAGAAATATTAGAGACAGATTGTATAACGATCGCAAAATTACGTAAATAAAGTAACTTTGCAGGCGTTAATTACCCGCTATATGTTAAAGATTGTTAAACACCTAATAATCCTGTAGTTAGATGAATTCTCAAACTGTACGCCAGACCTTCCTTGATTATTTCAGATCCAAGGGGCATAGCATTGTTCCTTCTGCACCCATGGTTATAAAGGATGATCCTACCCTGATGTTTACCAATGCGGGGATGAACCAGTTTAAAGATATTTTTCTCGGCAATAAAGTACCAAAATCCCTGCGCATTGCAGATACCCAGAAATGCCTCCGGGTTTCAGGAAAACACAATGACCTGGAAGAAGTGGGGCATGACACCTATCACAACACCATGTTCGAAATGCTCGGGAACTGGTCGTTTGGCGATTATTTCAAGAAGGAAGCAATTGAGTGGGGCTGGGAATTGCTTACAGATGTTTACAAGATCGATAAAAACCGTTTGTATGTTACGGTTTTTAAAGGAGACAAAAAGGAAGGACTGGCGAAAGATACTGAAGCTTATGAAACCTGGAAATTGTGTATTCCTGAAGACCGGATCCTCATGGGTTCGCGGAAGGACAATTTCTGGGAGATGGGTGATACTGGTCCTTGCGGCCCATGTTCGGAGATCCATGTCGATTTAAGGGATGACCGGGAAAGGGAAAAAATTCCGGGCTATACGCTGGTAAATAAAGGAAATCCCCTGGTCATCGAGGTATGGAACCTTGTTTTTATCGAATTCAACCGCCTGGCAAACGGGCAGCTGGTTCCCCTGCCTGCAAAACATGTCGATACCGGAATGGGTTTTGAACGTCTCTGCATGGTGATGCAACACAAGAAATCCAATTACGATACCGATGTTTTCCAGCCATTGATCGGCGCCATTGCACAGAAATCGGGGATTCCCTACGGCACTGATCCGAAAACGGATGTTGCCATGCGCGTGATTGCCGATCACCTTCGGGCCATCGCTTTTGCCATCGCCGACGGGCAATTACCTTCCAATGTCAAAGCCGGTTATGTGATCCGGAGGATCCTTCGAAGGGCTGTCAGGTATGGCTATGCATTTCTTGACCTGAAAGATGCCTTTATCCACGAATTTATTCCTGTTCTCGTTGCCCAGATGGGAGATGTTTTCCCCGAACTGAAAAAACAAAAGGAGCTTGTCATAAATGTGATCAGGGAAGAAGAGACTTCATTCCTCCGAACACTGGCTAGCGGGATCACAAAGTTCAATTCTTATCTGGAATCTTACAAGAATGGAGCAACCGATATCCAGCATCCAGCATCCAGTATCCAGCATCCGGTCGAAAAAATCATCGACGGTGCATTCGCTTTCGAACTTTACGACACATATGGTTTCCCGATCGACCTCACCCAATTGATGGCGAAGGAAGCAGGTTGGGAAGTGGAGATGGATGGCTTCAACAAAGGACTTGCTGAGCAGAAAACCCGTTCGCGGCAGGCTGCCCAGGTTGATACGGCAGATTGGGCAATCCTGAATCATGAATCTTCAGGAAATTTATTTATCGGTTATGACACCCTATCCGCAGAAACAGAGATAGTACGCTACCGGAAAGTCAAAACCAAAGAAGGAGAATTTTTCCATGTGGTATTGGATCAAACTCCGTTTTATGCTGAATCAGGTGGACAAGTAGGCGACCGGGGGTGGCTGGTTTCACTGGAAAAGAATTATGAGGTCACCAACACGATCCGGGAGCACGACCTCATCCTGCACATGATGAAAACACTCCCTGAAGACCTATCCCTTCCGGTCGTTGCCATGGTTGATGACTCCAAACGAAGGTCTACGGCCAACAATCATACGGCTACTCACTTGCTGCATGCGGCCCTTCGCAGGGTTCTCGGGACGCATGTGGAGCAAAAAGGATCCCTCGTGGATGAAGATCACCTTCGTTTTGACTTTACCCATTTTGCAAAAATGACAGATGAAGAGATCAAAAAAACTGAAGAGATCATTAACCAGAAAATCCGGAGCAACATTGAGCTATACGAAGAACGGTCGATGCCTATTGAAAAAGCAAAGGAGATGGGGGCCATGGCCCTTTTCGGGGAGAAATACGGGGATACGGTAAGGGTTGTTGTTTTCGATAAGGATTACTCCGTTGAACTTTGCGGAGGAACGCATGTTGCGGCCACCGGTCAGATCGGGCTTTTCAAGATCGTTTCCGAAGGCGCCATTGCTGCCGGGATTCGCAGAATTGAAGCCATCACCGGGGAAAAGGCAATGGAGTATTATAATTCCCGGATCACCCTGCTTGAAGAGGTGAAGGAGATGCTTAAAAATCCGAAGGATGTCATCAAGGGATTAAAAACCGTGCTGGAAGAGAACCAGGAATTGAAGATCTTGGCAGCCGAATACGAAAAAATGAAACTGAATGAGGTCCGGGAGGCGATTTCATTAAAGATTCAAAATATCAAGGGCATTCATTTCCTTGCCGAAAAAGTGGAACTGAGCGTGGATGCTGCCAAGAATCTTGCCTTTGAACTGAGCAAAACTACCGATAACCTTTTCCTTATGCTGGCTTCGGAAAATGATGGAAAAGCGAACCTCACCGTGATGATCTCTGAAAGCCTCATCAAAGAAAAGGGATTCAATGCGGCTAATATCATCCGTGAACTGGCAAAAGAGATCCAGGGAGGCGGTGGCGGGCAACCGCACATTGCAACGGCCGGAGGCAAGAACCCTGCCGGGATACCAGCTGCGTTGGAGAAAGCAAAATTGTTCTTGAAATAATTTACGAGGTACGATTTACGATTTTAGATTGAATTTTTAGATTTACGATTTTGGATTATTTGGGTTTTGGGTATTTGGTTTTAGGTATTGGGACATATTTTTTCACATCTTATAGTTCATTTTTTCCTAATGCCTAATGCCCAATGCCTAATGCCTATATTGATTTCGCCATTTCGCTATTTTTAAAGTATGACGCCTGCTGAAAAGCAACGTTTCAGGAAGGAAAAATGAAAATTATTGTGTCAGCGCCTTCATGGCATTCACGAGGTACTGAACTTCGCCGGAATGAAGTTCGATGTAGCCGTTTTCAGGAACAAAATGTTGCCCATCGGTTACGATCCAGTACATAAAATCGACCATTTCCCTTGTCCTGGGTTTTCCTTTTGAAACCAGGTAAAGATTCCGGATCAGCGAACAGGGGTATCTGCCAAGCCACATGGCGCGTTGCAGATGTTCGTAAGAGTCGAATATTTTTGCGTTGCCCTCCAGTCTTTCTTTTCCGAGAAAATTGATCGGAACCACTTTCAGATCGTTTAAAAACTCTTTTTTGCCGGGATCGAAGGCATAGATGAAGTTGCAATAACTCAGCGCAAAGGGATCACCTTTAACCTGATTTATCAACTCCTTCTCCCCCATTACCGGTGTCCCTTTAATTTCGTTACGATCAATCCATAAATATTTGGCAAGTGTGGCGGTAGCGCCGGATGAATCTCCGCGTATATAAACTTTTACCGGATCCTTTCCGGATTTACCAGCGAGTTCACTCCAGGTTTTGGTATTTACCCCTGAGAACATATCAACCAGGTTGTCTCTTGTGATCCCTTTTTCCATAATTTCTTTCAGGTAAGGATTCTTTGCACTGATTACCGGAACAACGCCAAGACGCGCTACAGGTGCAATCCACAACAAAGAATCTGCCCCTTTGGGAATTTCTTCGGAAATCATTGCAAGGTCGACATTCCCCGCCAGGATATCCCGAAGCCCCTGCCCGGAACCATTGACATTCAGTTTGAATTTTACATAAGGATGTGTCTTCTGGAACTCAGTCATCCACACTTGCATGACAGGCGCCAATGCATAAGCGCCACTGATTGTTATCAGATCAGAACGCGACAACACGGTAGCGCCTTGTTTGTTCGTTTTCGAGTTACAACAGGAAAGAAGAATAAAGAGAAAACCGAAGAGGAAGTAGAATTTAGTTTTCATGGGAGTTTGTATTGGTACATACTCTCCGAAAGATATGAGTTTCTTTTGAAAATGTCAATAAAAAACAGGAATTTTTTTTGTTCTGAACAAAAAAAACGGGTTCGAAAAGGTTCCTAATTAAAAAGATTTCTGTATTTCCCGTTTTACTTCTTCCAGTGCAATTTCCACAGCGGATTTTTCCTCTGCGAGGACCAGTTCCAGCAATACCCTCACCATTTCGGATGAAGGGGCATTTTTGGGCATTTTCATGGATGCGGTATTGATCAGCCGGATGGTTTCTTCTTTCGCATTTCTGACCAATCCCCAGGCTTTGGTCGAGAGGTAAAGCTGCTGGGATAGATTGTACTCAAATTCCTCACGGATGGCTCCCACCAGTGCAGCCTGGAACTGAAGGGCATTCATCTCCGGCCGGTTGATCCTCATAATGAGGTTGTTCACAGCGATCCGGTCAAGAAAAAGGACGATGCGTTCACAGGCCTGTAATCGTAAAGGAAGGACGATCCTTTGTTCTTCCCCCTGTGCCTGTAATTGGACAGGTTGTTTATTATGCGAAAAATAATAGCGAAGAATAACCAGTGCTGAAACTAATAACAAGCCCACTGCAACAATGATCTTCAGAAGAGAAAAAAGAAACACTTCCATGGTTTGAATTTTTTTACAAATCTAATTCAAAAACAGGTATAAACAGCAAAGGATGCGAGGAAGTAGCAAGGAACACGAGGAGAAACCTTATTCTCATATATTTTTCTTAATTTTCCGCCTGAATTCAATTAATGAATGTTTTTCATGACTCAGGAAATTCCGAACCCTCAATTCAAATGATGAAAGTGATCCCGTTTTTGAAAAAACACAAGGCAGCATGCGTGATCTTTGCATTAAGCCTGGGTTTGGGATTCGCGGTGTTTGGTGATTACGGGATTGCCTGGGATGAACCCCTGCAGCGGTTGATCGGCCAGTATTCTTTTGACTACGTCATCAAGGGACATAAAACCCTGAACGAATTCCACGACAGGGATTACGGCGTAGCCGTGGAACTTCCCCTGATCTTCCTGGAACAAACCTATCTGAAACATGATACCCATGACATTTACCGGATGCGTCATTTTACCATCCATCTTTTTTTCCTTTTGAGTGCTTTTGCGTTTTATCTCCTGATCTGGATCCTTTACCGGAATAAACCTCTTGCCGTATGTGGCTACCTCATGCTTTTGCTCAGCCCGAGGATCTATGCCCAATCCTTCTTTAACAGCAAGGACATTCCCTTCATGTGTATGTTCATCCTCTGTTTCCTGGTCTGTGCAATCGCCTTCCGGGATAAAAAAATCCGACATTTTGTTCTTTTCGGGATCCTGAGTGGCCTGCTGATCAACATCCGGATCATGGGAATCGTAATTCCGGCTGTCGTTACGGTGTTGGTACTGATTGACATCTTCATGGGTCCTTACAGAAAAAGAATACTCATGCTATACGGCGTTTATCTTGTCCTGACTGTCGTCGTTGTAATACTAACCTGGCCCTGGTTATGGGAAGATCCTGCAGGGCGGTTCCAGATCGCTTTTTCAAACATGTCGAAATTCCGGTGGGACAACAATATCCTGATGAATGGGGATTTTGTAAAGGCTTCTGCTGTTGGCTGGAAATACCTCCCCCAATGGTTCGGACTGACGACTCCGGTTATTTACCTGCTGCTTGGAATAGCAGGTTTCGTCTTTCTCGTCCTTCGCTTTTTCAGGAAGCCACTTGATTTTATCAGGCAAACGAACGACCGCAATCAACTGATCTACCTGGTATGTTCCGCAGGTCCTGTTATGGCTGTAATCATATTGCATTCCGTGTTGTATGACGGATGGAGGCAGATGTATTTTATTTACCCGGCTTTCCTTCTTCTTGCAGTCTATGGCTTATCATCCCTTATAAATGCCAGGATTTTCTTCGGTGACCTGCCGAAAGTGGCGATTTCAATCCTGTTGATCGTTTCCTTTGCCGGTACCGGCTTTACCATGATAAAAAGCCATCCGTTTGAGGATGTTTACTTCAATATTTTATTATCGAAGAAGGATCAGTACCTGCGGAAAACCTTTGAACTCGACTACTGGGGTACTTCTTACAAACAGGCACTGGAATACATTGTTGCCCGCGACCGGTCGCCTGTCCTGAAAATCAAGGTCGCCAACCTGCCCGGTGAGTATAATTCCTACATCCTGAAACCAGAAGACAGGAAGCGGATCCAATATGTGGAAGCCGATGACCAGGCGGATTATTTTATCACCGATTACCGCTGGCATCCGTGGGATTATCCGTATCCGAAGGAGAAAAAAATATTTTCCATAACCATACAGAACAGCGAGATCTGTTCTGCCTGGAAACTGCATTAAAAGGATAACTATGAATTCAATTTGTATCATCATTCCTTTTTATAATGAAGCCAACAGGTTTCCGGTGGATGAATTCCTGGAATTTCTCCAAAAAGATCCGGAAACTTCATTTTGCCTGGTTAATGACGGAAGTACCGATGACACGGGAAAGATGCTCGAATCCCTTCGTGAAAAATTCCCGGGTCGTATCCTTGTGATCACCGTGCCTGAAAACAAAGGAAAGGCCGGAGCCGTGCAAGCCGGGATGATCTCAGCCTTACAGCATTTTACATGCAGGTATTTCGGTTTTTTTGATGCGGATCTTTCAACCCGGCTGGATGAATCCTTCCGGTTGCGTTCCCGCTTACAGGAAAAACCTATGCTTGAATTCGCGTTCGGGTCGCGGGTAGCCATTCTTGGCGTCAGGATCGAACGGAAACTTTACCGGCACCTCATCGGCAGGATCATCGCCACCTTCATCTCCGGCATTCTTCACCTGATGGTATATGACACACAATGCGGGGCAAAACTATTCATACAACCGCTGGCCGCACGTGTATTTGAAAAACCCTTCATAACACGCTGGCTTTTTGATGTTGAAATCCTGGCGAGGATCGTCGGAATGTATGGCAGGGATGGAATTGAGGAAGTTGTGGTGGAAGTCCCGGTGAGCTCATGGATCGACAAGGGAGGGTCCAAGGTGAGCTGGACTTATGGGTTCAGGGTTTTGTACGACCTGATGAAGATCCGGAATCATTACAAGTCCTTCCTGTAATATTTTTTTTAAATTTGCGGGAAGAAAGAAAAAAGAGAACAACGAATGATTTTTCAGTGAACAACTAATAGCGAAGAACGAACAGCGAATACCGAACAGATGCCTGAAAAACGGAAGATCTATACAAAAACCGGCGATCTCGGGGAAACCTCCCTCCTTGGGGGAACCCGTGTTCCTAAAAGCCACGACCGGGTGGATGCATACGGGACCATTGATGAACTGAACTCTTTTCTCGGCCTGCTTCGCGACCAGCCGATCGGAGAACATTACCGTCAGGTATTGCTCAGGATCCAGGAAAACCTCTTTGTTTCCGAAGCCAGAATCGCAGCAGATCCCAATTTACAGTACACTTCACTCCCTCTTTTACAGGAACAAGAAATTCTTTTTCTTGAAAACGAGATCGATGAAATGAATAAATCCCTTAAAGAACTTTCTCATTTTATCATTCCCGGAGGTCATGCTCCCGCTTCCTTATGCCATGTCGCCCGTACCGTTTGCCGCCGCGCAGAACGGGCAGTGATAAGGCTTTTCACGGCAAACCCGCCAGAAGAGATAATAATCAGGTACCTGAACCGTTTATCCGATTACTTGTTCGTTCTTGCCCGGAAAACCGGGAAGGATGCCGGGGCAGATGAAACGCTTTGGAAACCTTTGCATTAAACAAAAAAACTACGGGTGACTTATTGAATGTTTTTTTTATACTTTTGCAAAAAATTCATATACCACTTAACCCATGTACTGGACATTAGAATTGGCCTCGAAACTGGAAGATGCCCCTTGGCCTGCAACCAAAGATGAGCTTATTGACTGGGCTATCCGTTCGGGCGCCCCTCAGGAAGTGATCGAGAATTTAAGGGAGATCGAAGATGAAGGCGAAACCTACGAACGCATTGAGGATATCTGGCCTGATTATCCTACCAAAGATGACTTTTTCTTTCACGAGGATGAATACTGATGCTATATACTAAAGAATAATAAGAGACCGGTCCAAGAAGAGCGGTCTTTTTTTTGTCCCGTTTACAGTTCAGGTGAGGAATGATTTCACGCAACGGTATTACCATGAAAATGTTTCTCCCAGCAACGGCGGCGCGTGTAGATCCGGGCATCATAATTCTTCCAGATCGAAATGGCTTTCAGGTTATTCTCCAGCTGTGAATGCGTGGTTGCCCTTACGATACCATGTTCCAGATAAGCCTTGTGCAGTTCATCATAGACCAGGGCAAGGGCTCCTCTTCCTTGGTAATCGGGACGAACGCCAATCAGGTACATATGAATGGTATCATTCTTTTTCAAAGCCCGGTACAGATGGATAAACCCGAATGGGAAAAGCCTTCCGTTACATTTCTGAAGTGCGTGCGTCAGGTCCGGTATCGTAATGCCAAAGGCTATGACATCATCCTTGTCATCGATTACAAGCGAAACATATTCGGGACGGATAAAGCCAAAATATTGTTTGGTATAGAGGTCAATCTGTTTTTCTCCGATGGCTGCGTAGCCGTATAGGTCGTCGAATGCCTCGTTCATCATCCGGAACATTTTTTTTGTATAAGGGAGAAAATCCTTTGCTTTTTTTGCCGGTACCGTCCGGAGATGATATTTTGCCTTTGCAATGGCTGCTGAGCGGGAAACCTTATCGGGGATCACCGGGGGAACATTCATGTCGAAATGCACCCAATCGGCGCCTTTCCCGAATCCCAGCTTAACCATGTGCTCCGGGTAATAGGGGTAATTATAGATCGCAGCCAGGCTCGAAGGTTCTTCAAACCCTTCGATCAGCATTCCTTCCGGGTCCATATCCGTAAAACCCAGTGGCCCCTGTATCCTGGTCATCCCTTTACTCCTGCCCCATTCAGTCACCGTTTCAATGAGTTTTGACGAAACTTCAAGGTCATCGATAAAATCGATCCATCCGAATCGTACAAAATTTTCATTCCACCGCTTGTTGGCTCTGTTATTGATGATACCCGCGATCCTGCCTACTATTTTATTGTCCCGGTAAGCCAGCCAGTATTCGGCTTCACAATATTCGAATGCCGGATTCTTGTCTTTCCCGAGCGTGTTCAGTTCATCAAAGATCAAAGGAGGGCACCAGTAAGGATTGCCATGATATAACTCCAGCTGAAACCGTATGAACTTTTTCAATTCCTTACGGGAAGTAACTTTACGAATTTCTGTATCCATTATAGCCAATGTTCAGATTTGTACCAATCGATTGTCTCGCTGATGCCTTTTTCCAGGTCATATTCGGCAATGAACCCGAAGTCACGCTGCAAAGGTTCCGTTTCGCAGCGCCAGTTGGTACTCCTCAAAACCTTGTACTTATCGGAATTCAATGTGGGAATGGTACCCCACAGTCCGAATAACTTTTCGAGTCCGAATGCAAGCTGCTTTACAATAACAGAAGGGACTGTTATTTTTATGGTTTTTTTCTGAAGGATCTTTTTGGTGATAGCGGCAAAGGTTTTGGTATCGTATTCCTTGCCATCGGAAACAAAATAGGATCTCATGACAATGGGAGATGTCAGTGCATCAAAGATCAACCGGACCAAATCCTTTACATAAATGAAGGTAAGGATCTGTTGCCGGTATCCGATGTAGGTTTCCAGTCCTCGACTCATGGTTTTAAAGAAAATATAATAGTCTTTTTCCCGGGGGCCATAAACACCGGTGGGACGGAGGATCAGCCAGGGGAAAGAATCCAGTGACAGGATGTACTTTTCAGCCTCCAGTTTGCTTTTACCGTACAATTCGATGGGGTTCGGAGTATCGGAAAGCATGACCGGGAGCATGGTTGCAGGATCGCCCGGACCATGCGCAGCCAGGCTGCTCATATAAATAAATTTTTCCGGTACCATGCCGGTCTTTGCCAGTGCCTGGATGAAATTCTGTGTGTTTTGTGCGTTTACCCTGAAATAATCCTCTTTCTTCCCGGCTTTGGTAATCCCGGCGCTGTGGATGATATATTGAAACCGGATACCCTGGTTTTTACATTCTTCAAGGGTTACTACGATTGTATCCACGGAAGAAAAGTCCATTTCCAAAAAGTGGATCCGGGAATCCTTCAGGTACACCCGGGAACTGGTCCGGCGGATACCTGCATATACCTGGTAATCCCTTTTCAGTCCTTCCTCTACTAGAAAACTGCCAATGAAACCACTGGCACCGGTGATCAGTACATTTCCCATGTTTATCGTATTTCTATTCCGCAGGTGCTGCAAGATACTGCAAATACCTTTTTTTAATGTTCAAAATGCTTTATCCAGCAACGCCGGGTAATGTGCTGCCGGCCATTAAAATTTTTCCAGATGGTAAGCGCTTTGGCATTGTCTTCCAGCTGAGGCATGGTTATGGCACGGGTGATATGATTGCGGATGTATGCTTTATGCATTTCATTATAATAAAGAGCATTTACACCTTTCCCATGATAATCAGGCCTGACAGCATTCAGGTACATGTCGATCGTGTCATTCTTTTTCATGGCGCGGAGCAGGTAAATGAACCCGAAGGGGAATAACTTTCCGTGGTTTTTTTGCAGGGCCTTTGTCAGGGATGGCATCGAGATACCAAAGCCCACAATATCATCGTGTTCATCGATCACACAGGAAACAAATTCCGGGCGGATGAAGCTGAAGTAGGCCTTCACGTACATGTCCATCTGCTTCTGCGTAAGAGCCGTAAATCCGTAGAGTTCATCAAAAGCCTGGTTCAGCAAAACAAACATTTTTCCGGCATAAGGAAGGAGGTCTTTGGATTTTTTTGCCTTTACTAAACGCAGCTTATATTTCTCCTGGACCAGTTTCGATACCCGATCCACTTTATCCGGAATCTCCTGCGGGATCTCAAATTCGTACTGAACCCAGTCGGCTGCCTTTTCAAAGCCAAGACGTACCATGTGTTCAGGATAATACGGATAATTATAGATGGATGCCAGGCTTGCTTCTTCTTCGAATCCTTTGATCAGCATCCCTTCATTATCCATATCGGAAAACCCGAGCGGGCCATGAATGCCATTCATCCCCTTTTCCTTTCCCCATGCGATAACGGTTTCAATAAGTTTCGCTGAAACCTGCGGATCATCTATAAAATCAATCCATCCGAACCGCACCAGTTTCTCCTTCCATCGTTCGTTGGCTTTATGATTGATGATCCCAGCAATGCGCCCTGCAAGGTCCTTCCCGCGATACGCCAGGAAATATTCGGCTTCACAGAATTCGAAGGCAGGGTTTTTTTTACGGGAAAGGGTATTCTTCTCATCCAGGCGCATGGGTGGACACCAGAATTTATTGCCTTTGTACAGGGAATTGGGATAGTTAATAAACTTCCGGAGGTCTTTCCCCGAGGCGACCTTTTTGATTGAGATTTCCATATGTTTTCCTGGATTTTATCAATGAATGATGCCTAGCTTTTTCCCCAGCTTATCAAATTTGTCGAGGGCAATGTCGACCTGTGCTTTGGTATGGGTAGCCATGAGAGAAAAGCGGATCAGGGTAGAATCTTTGCTGACGGCTGGTGAAACGACAGGGTTTACAAAGATTCCTTCATCAAGCAACATTCGTGTCAGCTTTAGGGTTTTCAGGTTGTCTCTGATATAAAGTGGGATGATCGGTGTTTCACTCTTCCCGATATCAAAACCCATCCGTTTGAAGTTATCGATGGTATAGTGGGTGACCTCCCAGAGAGCAACTATTCTTTCGGGTTCGGTTTTGATAATATCGATTGCGGCGATGACTGTTGCTGCAGATGCCGGCGTAATACTGGCGCTGAAGATCAGGGAACGGGAATGGTGTTTTATGTAATTGATCGTATCAAAATCACTGGCAATAAATCCCCCTAATGCTGCCAGCGATTTGCTGAATGTGCCCATGATGAGGTCGACTTTATCGGTCAGGCCGAAATGGGATGCAGTTCCTGAGCCATGTTCCCCGATCACGCCGATCGCATGGGCATCATCTACCATCACGGTGGCCTCATATTTCTCAGCCAGTTTCACGATCCCGGGCAGGTTGGCAATATCCCCTTCCATGCTGTAGATCCCGTCAACCACGATGAGTTTGATCTTACCGGGTTCACATTGTTTCAGCAGGCGTTCCAGGGAATGCATGTCGTTGTGGCGGAATTTCAATACCTTCGCGAACGACAACCGGGTAGCTTCAAAGATGGAAGCATGGTCGAGTTCGTCGATAAGGATATAATCATTCCTTCCGGTAACGGTAGGAATCACGCCAAGATTGACCTGGAATCCTGTACTGAACACCAATGCCGCCTCCTTATTGACATATTCGGCCAACTTTCGCTCAAGTTCGATATGAATGTCGAGGGTTCCGTTAAGAAAGCGGGAACCGGCACAGCCACTTCCGTATTTTTCGACTGCTTTTATGGATGCTTCCTTGATCTTGGGATGATTGGTAAGCCCCATATAGCTGTTGG
>Ga0208566_1000186_pt1 | contig 45050 bp, 49 predicted proteins | sample PL_2010_150m_FD_184159 | JGI IMG/M metagenome (GOLD analysis project Ga0208566, IMG submission 184159) | Freshwater microbial communities from Powell Lake, British Columbia, Canada to study Microbial Dark Matter (Phase II) - PL_2010_150m... | ecosystem: Environmental > Aquatic > Freshwater >...
GTCTTATCTACTTTGATCCTCGATTGGTTGTTACATATCGTCCCCGTGCAAGCGTTAGTGCTCTTGCACGCCAGTACTTTGAGTATGGACGCTGGCGTCGAGTAGTTACACGTCGCCATGAAGGAACAATTAACTATAGATATTTAGCGCCACCGTTCACCGTAATAGTGACATTAATTTCGATAATTCTCGGAATTGCGATATCGACTATTTTTCTTTTACCAGCCCTCGTCTATGGGATTTTTATTCTTCTCGCGTCGTACGTAATAGGTAAATCTTTAGGAGAAGTTATGTGCCTGCCGCTGATTCTTCTGACGATGCATATGTGCTGGGGGACGGGCTTCCTGACCTCACCTAAGTCGCTTGCACCGTAAGGTAGCCTTACGACCATGAGTGCACCGCTACAAGTTTACGAGCCATTTAAAGCGGGTCTGCCGCCTTTAACTCGTTACTGGAAATCGCTCTGGTCTCGCCGGACATTTATTTCTGAGTATTCACGCTCTGAACTTCGCGAGCAACACTTTGACTCAGTCTTTGGCCAGCTGTGGTTAGTTTTAAACCCACTTCTTCTCTCAGCGGTGTATTTCCTTTTGATTGTAATTATCGGGGGATCATCAGACAGCGTTCGTTATGCCCACTTGACCGCCACGCTCTTTCTTTTCTATCTTGTAGCCAACTCTCTTACGGGCGGCGTTAAGTCAATCACTGCCGGCCAACGTCTTATTCTTAACACGGCATTCCCAAGAATCATGTTGCCAATATCTGCAGTTGTTATCGCAATCTTTAAATTTCTGCCAACGCTGTTTGTTTTTCTCGTTATCCGCACTCTCGTAGGTCTCCCTTTTTCCTGGCAGATGCTCTGGGCCTTTCCGGTCTTGTTCATTGCGATGTTATTGGCACTGGGGTTGGCGATTACTATTTCATGTATAAATGTTTACTTCCGCGATATCTCTAGTTTTCTACCGTATTTAACGCGCACACTTTTATACCTTTCTCCGATTCTTTACGAAGCATCAGCACTCAAGCCAAAGCTATTGGCAATTGAGATTCTTAACCCGCTCTTTCCACTACTAGATAGTTGGTCCCGAGCACTTGTGCATGGAGAAGCCCCTCTTACTTCAAACATGTTAGCGGCCTTGGCATGGGCCTTTGGAATTCTAATTATCGGAACTTATTTCTTCTTATCAAGGGAGCGCGAATTTGCCGTCCGTCTCTAATATTCACAAGACCAATGAGATCGCAGTTTCAGTTCGCGGCCTAGGTCTTACATACACAACTGCAATCGATCGCAGACCGACTTTAAAAGCGCGAGTTAAATCTTTAGGACGTGGGGCAAAACAGACAAGAGTTATTCGCGCACTCGATAATGTCGATCTCGATGTTGAATATGGTCATGTCCTAGGAATCATCGGAACAAATGGCGCTGGCAAATCCTCAATGATGCGTGTGATTGCAGGAATCATTCCGCCATCGCAAGGTCGAGTTGAAGTCTTTGGCAGTGTCAGCACATTATTAGCATTAGGAGTCGGTTTTAATCCATCGATGTCTGGTCGCGACAATGTATTTCTTGGAGGGCTGGCTGCCGGAATGTCGCGAGATCAAATTGAGAGTCATTTTCAAGAGATTGCAGACTTCTCCGAACTCGGAGATGCCATTGATGCACCGATGCGAACGTACTCATCTGGCATGTTTTCCCGTCTTGCCTTTTCAGTAGCGGCAACAGTTCGTCCCGATATCTTGATCGTTGATGAGGCGCTTAGCACGGGGGATGCAAAATTTAAGGAAAAGTCACTCAATCGCATTAAAGAGCTGCGCAGTGATGACCGAGCTCTGATTCTTGTCAGCCATGCGATGGCAACGTTGCGCGATGTTTGTAATGACGTGGCATGGCTTCATAAGGGTAAATTAGTTCAACGAGGCGAGCCAGATGCAACGATCGATGCCTACCAAGAGTTTTTGCAGGTCGGAAAGAGCGCAGCCATCGATGAGGATGTCTAGAAGCTTCTTTGCACTACTTTTTCTCCTTTTAACTCTTACAACTCCAGCATCTGCTGTAGATATCCCTGCGCAATTCTCATTCCATGGATCTGGTTATGGTCATGGTGTTGGACTATCGCAAATGGGTGCACGATTCATGGCCCTGTCTGGTCAAAGCTCAGAGCAAATTCTGAAATATTTCTACAAGGATGTTGCCATTGAAACAATGGATGACTCCAAGATTCTGAGAGTAAATATTGGACACTTACTTTCATCGGCAAAGATTGCAACGACACTGAAAACTTCGCCGTTACAAATAAGCCAGGGCGATGTTGGAGCCCAAAACGCCGACTCTGTATTTTCTAACGCCGACTCCATTTCATTTTCAATTGTTGGTTCAACTGTGAGTCCTCGAGTAACTATTGGGAAAACATCCCAACTGTTACCAAGAAATAGAGTTTTTACAATCCGTTGGAGTGGAACTAGATATTTGGAAGGTCCTGACACAGTTGTTTCAGTAGCTCACACAGGCCTAACACAGAAATACCGTTATGGGCAGATACAAGTTAAGGCGGTAAAGAGCGCTTCTGGTTACCGACTTGAGCTCACTAATTCGGTTCGCCTTGCCGATGAATATTTGTGGGGCGTGAGCGAAATGCCTTCTTATTGGCCGCTAGCGGCGATTGAAGCGCAGGCAATAGCCTCAAGAACATATGCTTTAAGCAAGGCGGGAATTTATCGAAACGCATGTGATTGCGATCTGTACGGTGAAATATCTGATCAAACGTTTTTAGGATATGCAAAAGAGATTGAAAAGAAATTTGGGGCAATCTGGAAAGATGCAGTTAACCGAACTGCTGGGTTAACGATCACTCAAGCTGGAACGCCGATAACCGCCTATTTCTTCTCATCATCTGGAGGAAAGAGTGAATTAGCGCTAAATGCTTGGGGCAGCTCTCGCGGTTATACGCAGATTGTTGATGACCCGGGCTCATTAGATCTAACGTTGAATCCTCGATTTGTCACTTGGGATCGCACAGTGACACAAAGCGTTGTTGCTGCGGCTTTTCTCTTGCCGGATGTAATGTCCTTGGAAATCTTGAGCAGAAATGAGAGCGGGACCGTGGCTCAAATTCAAGCTACATCAAGTGGCGGCATCTCTGTAATTTTGCGTGGAGAAACTTTTAGAAGCCGAACAAAGATTCCTTCTGCCTACTTTGATTTAGTTGGCGTGCAGAATTGAATTAAGCCCGCCCCATGAACCAGTTCGACTCACCACTTCAAGGGCTCCATCTAAGGAATTACGGCGAAATAGAAGATCGTTAGCACCCGATAGCGCCGAAGCCTTTACGATTTCTCCATCCGGCAAACGAATCTTTGAAGCGGCCGTGATGTATGCGCCGGCTTCGATAACGCAGTTACTACCGAGTGAGATTCCACAGCCAGAGTTAGCACCTAAAAGAGTTTTTTCTCCAATTGAAATAACTTCTTTTCCGCCACCGCTAAGCGTTCCCATAATCGATGCGCCGCCACCAACATCGGTGCCATCGCCGACAACAACACCGGCTGAGATACGGCCTTCAACCATAGAACTGCCTAGAGTTCCAGCATTAAAATTAACAAATCCTTCATGCATGACCGTTGTTCCAGGTGCGAGGTAGGCTCCTAAGCGAACGCGATCGGCATCTGCGATACGCACTCCACTTGGAACAACATAATCCACCATTCGTGGAAACTTATCGATCGAGAAAACTGTTACATGGCCGTGAGCTGCCTTCAGGCGTGCACGCGTGAGCTCGAAATCTTCAACTTCGCATGGGCCAACCGATGTCCATACAACATTAGTAAGCAGACCGAAGATTCCATCAAGGTTTGCGCCATGAGGCTTTACCAAGCGATGCGATAAAAGATGAAGCCGCAGATATGCATCCAGAGCCGAAGTTGGTGGCTGTGCAATATCGATTTCAATGCTTGCAATCTCGCGGCTAACTCCGCGTGCCTGATCATTGCCAACTAGGGCGCTTAATTCGCTAGCAATCTCATTGCGAAGCGCTCCAAGAACTGGGGCCGGAAACCAAGCATCCAGAAGTTTTCCATGTGCCATAGTTGTGATTGCATAGCCAGATGCGATGGTCGTCATGGAGTAAGCCTAACCCCTATTCTTTCCCACATGCGTATCGCAGTCTTTTGTTCCTCTTCGCCAACTATCGACCCAAAATATGTTGATTTAGCCTATGAACTTGGCGAAGGCATCGGGTCGATTTCATGGGAGCTCATCACCGGCGGCGGCCACATCTCCATGATGGGGGCGGTATCACGCGGAGCGCGTGCAGCCAAAGGGAAAACCGTTGGCGTGATTCCTCAAGCACTAGTTGATATTGAATTTGCCGACCATGAGAATGACGAGCTTCATATTGTAGAGACGATGGGCGAGCGCAAGGCGATGATCACTGATATTTCAGATGCCTTCATAACTTTGCCAGGGGGTGCCGGGACCCTCGAAGAGTTTTTTGAAATTTGGGTAGGGCGTTATTTGAAGTTTCATAATAAGCCAATAGTGATTCTTGACCCCTTCGGAATTTATGCACCGCTGCACGAGTTAATAGCGCACCTAGAGACCGAGAACTTTATCAAACCAGGAATGCGCGAATTAATAACGTGGACAACAACAGTTAAAGATGCACTTGCCGCGTGTAAGCAATGACGAGTAATCATTTAGCAATATCACTTGAGATAGAAGCACCAATTCAAAAGGTTTGGGACGAGTTAGCAAATTGGGAAAAACAAAGTGACTGGATGCTTCAAACTAAAGTCTGGGTAACCTCCAAAATTCAAAGCGGAGTTGGAACACAAATAAGCGCGCTCACCGGAATTAGATCATTCGGACTTTTAGACACAATGGAAGTCACCAACTGGCAACCCCCGCATATCTGCGATGTCATTCATACTGGCCGAGTTATTAAAGGCACAGGCCGATTTGAATTAACGGCAATCGATGCAGCGCGCACTCGTTTTGATTGGTCAGAAGAAATCACAGCCCCCCGCGCCCTCTTTATTCTCATGGTGCCGGGGCTATACATCGGGGTGCGTATTTCTCTGGCCAGATTTGCACGCTCACTTCGCGCAGTTCGAAATAGGGCCGCCCCCTGAGCTTTGACGGGTAGCCTTACTCCCATGAGCACACCTTTAACTTTGGCCGAGGTGCTTGCCGCCCTGCCAGAGGAGGAGCGCTTCATCTTGACCATGCACTACCTGCGATCTATGACGGCGGCCGATATTGCCGAGAGCTTGTCGGTGCCTGTTCGCTCGGTGGAGGCGGTAATTGCCTCTGGAAAGGCGAGACTTAGCGCGCTTTTGGGCTTATAGGCAGGATTTCCCACATACGGACTTAGTGCGAGATACTTCTCCCCTTGCATTCCCCATCTACATTCTTAAGAGGAGTCTCCACATGGCAGCCATGAAACCCCGCACAGGCGATGGTCCAATGGAGGTCACCAAGGAGGCTCGATCTTTGGTCATGCGAATCCCTCTTGAGGGCGGCGGACGCCTAGTAGTTGAGCTCAACCCAGAGGAAGCAAATAATCTCAGCGCCGCTCTTCATGCCGCGGTTGCACTCGTTAAGAAGTAAAGGCGCCTCAGGCGATAGCCTTTAACGCATGTCTTCCACTCTTGCCAGCGCACCAGTAAAACTCGCAGCGGCAACTTCTGCTGATGTTATTGCTGTGGCCTTTGCTAGCAATGGCACTGGCGGTTTTAGTTTTCAAGGCCCCGGAACAATCATCAGCGATATTGAAAGCTGCTTTGATATTAATTTAATTGATGAACTCTCATTCTTTTCACCAAGTGGCAAAGCCGGTGAAATATTTGAGATCCCGGTAAGTGCGCAAAATTGTGTGACAGAGCGTATCTACCTAACAGCAATCGGGGATGGATCCACTCCATCTTTTCGTATTGCAGCAACAGCCATTGCCCGAAAAGTTCGTGGCAAGAAGTTGACGGTGTATTCGGCATGCGCGGTTAAGAATCCGGATATTGCCGCACACGCGACTTCACTTACAATGGGTGCCTATCTTTGGAGTTTAAAGAGCGGAAAGCCCGCCGAGGTTCCAAACTTTCTTGTGGCAAGTGATGATAAGGAGATTGTCAATGGTGCTTCTATTCTTGCGAAAGCGATTACGCGCGCTCGCGATTTGGTCCATACGCCTTCTAATATTAAGACTCCTGAATGGATGGCTACGCAAGCGCAAGCCTTCGCACAAACAAATGGATTAACAGTAAACGTTCTTAAGGGTAAAGAGCTAATAGAGTTTGGTGGATTGCGCGCGGTGGGTAACTCTTCACCAAAGCCAGGTCCTCGCTTTATCGAAGTTTCCTACGCTCCAAAAAATAAAAAAAGTTCCCATGGGGCATTGCCACACGTTGTTTTAGTCGGCAAGGGCATCACCTTTGATACAGGCGGAATCGTGCTTAAGCGACCATACGATTTGATGATTCCAATGAAATCGGACATGGCGGGAGCGGCTGCGATTCTTGCAACGTTGACAGCCCTTGAAGAGCTACAGCCAAATGTAAGAGTTACCGCACTAATGATGTGTGCAGAAAATGCCATATCTAGCACTGCTCAGCGCCCTAGTGATGTCATTAAACAATATGGCGGAACAACCGTAGAAGTTATTGACACCGATGCCGAAGGCCGTTTAGTCCTAGCCGATGGTTTAGCTTATGCCGATATTAATTTGGATCCGGATTATTTAATTGATATCGCAACTTTGACTGGAGCGGCCACAGTAGGCCTTGGTCGACAATATGCAGCTATGTATACACGAGATGACAAGTTAGCCGCCGAATTTGAAAAGGCAGGTGCTGATTCGGGTGATCGTGTTTGGCGAATGCCTCTGATCGATGATTACCAAGGCGCGCTACGCAGTGATATTGCAGATTTTAATCACGTCTCGCACGGGGAGGATTTTTCGGCTAAGTCAGTTGTTGCCGCACTATTTCTTGAACATTTCGCGGGCAATCGCCGCTGGCTGCATCTAGATATTGCAGGAACTGGCCGAAGCGATGTTGATGCGGGAGAAAACCCAAAGGGCGGCACTGGCTATGGAGTTCGCTTATTAACGCAGTGGATAGTCTCACTTAAATGAAAACCGACCCACATTCATATGCAGAAAACTTTATTCCCGAAGATCACTTTAAATCACAGGCACGTGCACGCGGAATCGAGCTCGGCGCAGTCGATGTGACACCAGGAGTAGGCGCTTACCTTCGACACCTAGCCTTTACATTATCTGCCCAATCTGTTGTTGAGGTCGGAACGGGTTCAGGAGTCGGAGGCTTATGGCTACTCGATGGAATGCATGCAACTGGAACACTGACCTCCATTGACGATGAGATGGAACACACTCGTATCGCAAAGATGGCATTTAGCGAAGCTGATATTGCTCAAACTCGATATCGCCTTATTACCAACTCCGTTTTAGATGTGATCTCAAAACTCACCGATCGCGCCTATGACCTTGTCGTCCTGCGCCATAATCCAGAGGATTTGGCATTTGTTATTGGAGAGGCACATCGCATTTTGCGAAGTGGCGGGACGCTCGTTATTGATAACTTTTTCGGTGGCTCCAAAGTCTGTGACCCCACGCAACGTGACCCCAAAACCGTTTCGCTCCGCGATGCTGGGAAAATAGTTAAAAATGACACAGAGTATTGGGTGAGTACTGTGATTCCGGCCGGTGATGGATTGTTAGTTGCTACCAAGTTGTAGCAGAATAAAACCATGATATTTCCTCGAAAGAAAAACACAGAGTTCGCTCCCGCGTGGTGGGAGAGCTCCCATTCACGACGTAATTCACGCGGCAATATCCTTCTAATTGCACTTCTTGCTGGAAGCGTGGGCGGCTTGTTAGGTGCAAACGCAACCGATGGAAATCTATTTAAGCAAGCAAATTTAGTCTCATCTTCCAGTGTCATAGAGCGAGCACCAGACTCTGTTGCAGGTATCGCATCTCGAGTTCTTCCATCGGTAGTTTCAATTACTACACGTACCAGTGATGGAGGCGGAACGGGTTCGGGCTTTGTAATCGATAGCAGTGGATATATTTTGACGAATAACCATGTCATTGCATCTTTCGCGCAATCAGGAGGTTCGCTGCGCGTCACACTCAATAATGGCGATGTTTACGATGCAACTATTCTTGGTCGCGATGCTTCGTATGACTTAGCAGTGTTGAAGATTTCGGCTACAAATTTAAAAGCACTTCAATTCGGGGACAGCGATAAAATTGCCGTTGGAGATCCAGTTATCGCAATTGGCTCACCTTTAGGATTGTCTGGAACGGTAACTCTTGGAATTATCAGCGCCAAGAATCGTCCAGTGACTGCAGGAGGCTCTTCGGCTGAAAACTCATTTATTAATGCGCTGCAAACCGATGCTGCAATTAATCCCGGCAACTCAGGAGGGCCACTCGTTGATTCCACTGGCGCAGTTATAGGCGTTAACTCGGCGATCGCCTCACTCGGTTCCACGGCACAAACAGGATCAATTGGTTTAGGTTTTGCAATTCCAATTAACCAAGCTCGCAAAACTGCAGATCAATTAATTAAGAGTGGAAAAGCAACATATCCAGTCTTAGGTGTCTCCTTGGATATGAATTTCACTGGCCTTGGCGCACAAGTGGCAAAATCTAATACTGGGGTTATGTCTGGAGGGCCAGCGCAAATTGCAGGCGTAAAGCCAGGGGACATCATTATTAAATTTGAAGACCGGGAGATTAACGCTGCCGAAGAGCTCATCGTTGCCGTTCGGGCAAAGAATGTCGGAGACAGTGTGAAATTTACCTACGTGCGTGCAGGCAAAGAAATCACTGCCACAGCTACCTTAGTCGCCGCAAAAGACTAACCTTGCAGATGCCGATAGGCTGAGCACATGTTTTTTGATATCGGTGCTGGAGAGCTTCTTGGTCTTGCTGTCTTGGCAATGATTTTAGTTGGGCCGGAGCGTCTTCCGAAAGTCGCAGTTGAAGCCGCAAAGATGTTGAAAAAAATCCGGAATTTATCGCAATTAGCAACGGCAGAGTTGAAAGAGAATCTTGGACCAGGATTTGAAAATCTTCAACCCGCCGATCTGCACCCAAAAACATTTGTTAAAAAGCAGTTAGCTGATCTTATGGAGGAAAAACCCGTGACTAAATCGACGCGTCCGCTGGCTCAGATTGATCCAGATCTCATATGAGCCTGATTGATCAAATCGCAGATGCACTTACGGCAGTGCAGGATCCCGAACTACATCGATCTATTACAGATCTCGGAATGGTCGAAGATCTCAACGAAGATAATGGGGATGTTTCCGTCTCGATTCTCTTGACTATTTCGGGATGTCCAATGCAGGATCGGTTGCGTAACGATATTTCTGCAGCTATTTCGGCAGTTGCTGGAGTTAAGAGTGTGAGTTTAAGTTTTGGCGTGATGTCTCAGGCTCAGCGCGATAATGTGAAGAAAATAATGCGCAATGGACGAGAAAAATTTATTCCCTTTGCACAGCCCGATTCACTTACTCGCGTTATAGGAATAGCCTCTGGCAAAGGGGGAGTTGGAAAATCTTCGGTAACGGTTAACCTGGCAGTTGCAGCTGCCCAAAAAGGTTTGCGAGTTGGAATTCTCGATGCCGATGTTTACGGCCACTCAATTCCGCGTTTAATGGGGCTAATGGGTCAGCGCCCAACAGCCATCGATCAAATGTTTATCCCACTTGAATCCTTTGGCGTAAAAACAGTATCTATGGAGATGTTTAAACCCGAGCGCAGTGATGCTGTGGCATACCGTGGGCCGCTATTGCACCGCGTCTTAGAGCAACTCTTATCCGATGCTTATTGGGGCGATTTAGATCTTTTACTCATTGATCTGCCACCTGGCACCGGTGATCTTGCAATCTCACTTGGTCAATTGATTCCAACGTCAGAGATTCTCGTTGTGACAACTCCGCAAGTGGCTGCAGCTGAAGTTGCCGAGCGCGCAGGCCGTATTGCACATCAGATTCACCAACAAGTAGTCGGAGTTGTTGAGAATATGTCTGAATACACGGATGCAACAACTGGCGCCCTTATTTCGCTATTTGGAAACGGTGGCGGAGAAGAGACTGCAAAGCGTTTATCTCAATTAGTTGGAAGCGATGTTCCATTGCTCGGCAAAATTCCCTTTAGCGTTGATCTTCGCTTAGGTGGCGATGCTGGTGTTCCAGTTGTAATTTCAGATCCTGAATCAGCCAGTGCCTTGGCCCTTTATGAGATAGCAGAAAAACTTATTAAGCGAAGCAAGTCTTTACTGGGTGTTCGCTTGGGAATCGTGCAGTAACTCGGTATTAGTCAGGCTTAAGGGTACCTTTCTCTCATGAGCGCCGGCCAAGATACACAAAGCGGAGAACATATTCGGGACAGCCATACGGCGATTCCAGGAAGACCTGATCTCATTAGATTAAGCCTTGGAATATTCGGCGTTGGTACCTCTGGGCCTTTGATCGCGTTGAGTACTATGCCAATTCCAACCTTAATCTTTTGGAGAAATTTAGGCGGCTCGCTGTTAACTCTTCCCTTTGCTCTACGCCATCGAGCAAATCGCAATGGCGTTAAGTGGTCTGTCATTGCAGGCATACTTCTTGCAACGCATTTCATCGGCTTTTTTCTAGCGATGCGTTGGACAACGGTTGCCGCTGGTACCGCACTCGTTGCACTTCAACCGATCTTTGCTGCCATCTTTGTAAAAATGAGCGGCGGACATATTCCATCTAAAGCCTGGTTTGGAATGTTTGTAAGTTTCTTGGGAGTCTTACTTATTTCAGGAGTAGATCTGCATATCTCAGTACGTTCATTTCTAGGTGACCTCGCCGCATTAATCTCATCGGCCGTAGCCGCTCTCTACATGATGGCTGGGTCAAGGGCTCAGCGCACAGTAGAGACTACAACGTACACAGCCATTTGCTATTTTATTTGCGCAATGACCGCCCTTCCAATGGCAATTCTCTCTGGCTACCCACTTTTTCATTTCACAGCAAAAGAGTGGTGGATTCTTGTCGGCTTGATTTTAGGTGCTCAAATTCTTGGACATACAATGTTTAATTCAACTTTAAAGCGCGTCTCGCCTGCAATAGTTTCGCTGATTATCTTTTTTGAAGTTCCAGTGAGCTCAGTTTTAGCAGTGTGGTGGCTAGGGCAAAAACCACCTCTTGGAATCCTGCCTGGTATCGCACTTATATTAACGGGTTGCGTATTAGTCGTTACTCGAACAAGAAGTGCGCAAGTTGAGATTACGCCGTGATCGATCTTCACACCCACACAAATAATAGTGATGGTACCGATAGCCCCCGCGAACTAGTAAATAAAGCGATTTCACTTGGAATGAGTGTTCTTGGAATTACTGATCACGATACGACACGTGGCTGGCAAGAGGCGATACAGACAGTGCGCGGAGATATTGCTCTGGCATTAGGTAGCGAGATTTCATGTCTGACCTGTGATGGAATCAGCGTTCACATGTTAGGCCTACTCTTTGATGGCGAGCACAAAGAGATGCAGACAATGCTTGAAGAAACTCGGGATGGGCGTTTACCTCGAATGCGGAAAATGATTGAAAAGATGCGCGCTGCGGGTATAGATATTTCTATGGATGATGTTGAGGCCGCGCGTCCACGAGGAGCAACTTTAGGTCGGCCGCATTTAGCCGATGCACTAGTCAACAAAGGAATAATCAAATCTCGCGATGAGGCATTTCAGGGAATGCTCAATAATGACTCAGTTTTCTACGTCTCACATGCAGCTCCAACTCCCGCAGAGGCAATACACATGATCGGCAAAGCCGGGGGAGTTTCAGTTATCGCTCACCCATTTGCATCATTGCGAGGACAGATTCTTCATGCATCCGACTTTGCCGATTTAGTAGCCGCCGGCCTGCATGGGATTGAGGTAGATCACCGTGATCAAAACCCTGATGAGCGTGCAATGCTGCGAGATATCGCCAATGAATTAGATTTAGTAATAACTGGCGCCAGTGATTACCACGGTAACGGTAAACTAAATTCACTAGGTGAGTACGGGACTGCTCCTGCGCAATGGGAAAAGTTAGAATCACTTGCCGATCAACGAAGGGTGGTTCGGGCATGAAAGTAGTTCAGATTAGCGCCCTTACTTTTGCAATCCAATCTTTTGTCACTCTCTTTGTGATTATGGATCCGCCTGGTGCGACACCTATATTTTTGGCACTCGTTGCCCAAAAATCTCCCAAGGAGCGGCGTATTTTGGCCGTCAAAGCGGCGGCAGTTTCATTCTCTGTTATTACTCTCTTTGCATTATTTGGTCGCTTTATTCTCAGCTACCTCAACATCTCAATGGCCGCTCTTCAAGCTGCCGGAGCATTGCTTCTCTTGCTCATTTCACTCGATTTATTAACTGGAGGAACTGGTGGAGGCAAGAGCGAAAGCTCTGATGCAAACATCGCACTAGTTCCACTTGGCACACCACTTCTTGCCGGTCCTGGAGCCATTGTTGCAACGATGATCTTTGTCCAGAGCGCCGACACCACTCCCATGTATCTGGGTTTGATTGCTGCAGTAGTCGGGGTTCATATTGCAATTGCCGCCGTACTAATGGCCTCTACAACTATTTTAAAGGTTATCAAAGAGGCTGGAGTCACGTTGGTAGCTCGCATCGCAGGTTTATTACTTGCTGCTATTGCCGTTCAAATGCTTGTTGATGCGATCCGAGTATTTGTTATAGCTTAATTTTCTTTAAACTTCTTAGTCCTTGTTCGGGTTCGCTCTACTTTTTCCTTAGGCGGCGTGGCCTTACGAGGGGCAACATCTCTTCGTGGAGTTGAGGATCCCTTGCTTTCTACCCGCACAACCGGCTTTGCTTTAACCATACGCCCGGTTGAACCGGTAGGAATATTAAGAACTTCAAAGAGATGTGGTGACGATGAGTAAGTCTCTTCAGGTTCAGCTAATCCAAGTTCAAGTACTTGATTAATCATCTTCCAACGTGCGAGCTCATCCCAGTCAACAAAAGTAACTGCAATTCCATCAGCACCCGCACGCGCTGTACGGCCAATTCGGTGAACATATGTCTTCTCATCCTCAGGACATTGATAGTTGATAACGTGGGTAATTCCCTCAATATCGATTCCTCGAGCGGCGACATCAGTTGCAACTAATACATCTGATTTGCCAGCTTTGAAATCTCCCAAAGCTTTTTCGCGTGCTCCTTGCCCTAAATCGCCATGAATAGTATCGGCTCTAAAGCCACGCTCTAAAAGATCATCGGCGGTCTTTTGGCAAGTTCGCTTTGTGCGACAGAAGACAATTGTCGGCCCTCTTCCATCTGCCTGCAATATTCGGGCGAGCATTTCAATTTTATCCATTGCATGTGCGCGAAGAACGTGCTGCTCGATGCGGCTGACTACTGCGCCTTCATCTTCACTATCTTGCGTTCTGATATGAATTGGTTGATTCATGAAACGCCTAGCCAAAGCGATTATGTCGCCGGGCATTGTTGCTGAAAAAAGCATTGTCTGGGTGCGCTTAGGAGTATTTGCCAAGATTTTTTCGACATCAGGTAAGAAGCCAAGATCGAGCATCTCATCGGCCTCATCAAGGACAAGACGGGAGACTTCCTTTAACTTCAACTGACCTTGGCGAGATAGATCTAAGAGTCGCCCTGGTGTTCCAACAACTATTTCTACGCCGGCTTGAAGAGCTTCGATCTGAGGCTCAAAGGCGCGACCACCATAAACGGCAAGGGTTCGAATTCCTCGGTTACTTGCCAACTCTTCAATATCTCGCGTTACTTGCGTGCATAGTTCACGCGTAGGTACAACGATTAACACTTGTGGCATTCCCTTAGTTTCAAAATCGGCCCATTCAGGATCCTGTGGAGCAATGACTCGCTCTATAACCGGAATTCCAAAAGCTAGAGTCTTACCAGTTCCTGTTTTTGCTTGACCAATGACATCTCCATCACCAAGAGCGATGGGCAGAACCATCTCTTGAATTGCGAATGGGGCAATAAAGCCATGAGCATGCAGAGCCTCAATTGTTTCTGGACGAAGCGGAAGTTCTGCGAAGGTGAGTGACACTAAGCAGCGCCGAAACCGACACGACGGGATGCGGATTCGCCGACTTCGACGAAACCAATCTTGTCTGCCGGGACGATAATTTCATGACCTCGAACATCGCTCAGAGTCAGTGGCTTACCCGAAGTGAGCGCCTCTGTAACCGCGCTCTTAATATCAGTTGTGCTCATTGCGCTCTCAAAAACGATGTCGCTGGCAACGCGAGTAACAGCGATGCGGACCTCAGATTTTACGGCGACTTCATTCTTTTTAACACTCATAGGGTCAATCCTATCGGCCTTTAATTGCGTGGAAAACCAGAAATACCTCTCCACATGAGGTTGTTAACGAGCTCAACTGCTTGTTCGCGAGTCAGCGTGCTGTCTCGATCCAACCAGTGACGTGCTGTGACTTGGGCATATCCAATCATTCCGACTCCTAGGAGCATCGCCGCCTCTTTCGGAAGTCCCGTATCGATTGAGATAACGGCGCTGGCTGCGGCTGCGCAGTCATATGTCATGCGATTGAGACGTTCACGAACCGATGGCTCGACACTCATATCACTTTCAAAGAGCAATCTAAAGGCTTCGCCTTCTTGTTCGATGAAAGCAAAATATGCATCAACTGTTGCGTGTACGCGATTGGCATTATCTGGTGTTGATGCAATCGCTCTCTGTATTTCAAAAACAAGTGAGTCAATATGAAGATCTAAGACAGCTAAGTAGAGCTCAAGCTTCGATGGAAAGTGCTGGTAGAGAACTGGCTTACTAACATTGGCCCGGTCGGCTATCTCATCCATTGCTGCAGAGTGATAGCCAGCAACCGTAAAGACTTCAAGGGCTGCCGATAGCAGGAGTGCTCGACGCTCGTCTCGAGGCAAGCGAGCTTTATTTGAAACATCTGCAGTTGTCATTAGAGTAATCGTAGACGGCTTTACATGATTTGCGCCAATACTTAACCCCCAAAAAGTAGCGACAAGGGGGTGGTTACGGCAGAATTAGCGCCTTATGAAAATTCCTCCACTCGTTGATGCAGGCGAACCTCTCAATATTGATGAAGAGCGAAGGTATAGCCGACATCTCGTTATTCCCGAGTTTTCTGCGCAGGGACAGGAGCGCTTAAAGAATGCAAAAGTAGTGTGCGTTGGTGCAGGTGGTTTGGGATCTCCAATATTGATGTACTTAGCGGCAGCCGGACTCGGAACACTTGGGATTGTTGAATTTGATACTGTCGATGAGTCAAATCTGCAACGACAAATAATTTATGGACATAGTGACATTGGTAAAAGTAAAGCAGAAACCGCTAAAGCAAAGATTGCCGAAATAAATCCATACGTAAAAGTCTTAACTCATAAAGTACGTTTAGATAATTCAAATGTAATGGATATCTTCAGCGATTATGATTTGATAATTGATGGGACCGATAATTTCGCGACGCGGTATTTAATAAATGATGCCTGTTTTCTCTTGAAGAAGCCTTATGTCTGGGGATCAGTACTTCGCTTTGATGGTCAGGCTGCAGTTTTTTTCTCCGAATACGGTCCTTGCTATCGATGCCTGCATCCCAAGCCGGCAGGGGATGCCCCTAACTGTGCGCAAGCTGGAGTTCTAGGTGTTCTCTGTGCATCTATTGCATCGATTCAGGCAACAGAGGCGATCAAACTCATTTCCGGAGTTGGAGAAAGCTTGATCGGATCACTTATTATTTACGATGCCTTAGCTATGAGCTATCAAACTATAGATATTTCTAAGGATCCTGAGTGCGCTCTTTGCTCAGATAAACCAACGCAGTTGGGTCTACTAGATGATTATGAGGCTTTTTGCCTTCCAGAAAAACCCTCGCAGATTACGGTTGTTGAGCTTAAAGAAAAGATGGATAGAGGCGAAGATTTTCTCTTAATTGATGTGCGCGAACCACATGAGTTTGAAATTGTGCGAATTCCTGGCTCGGTATTAATCCCGCTCTCCAATTTCATAGATGGAAGTGCGATAGCGACCCTGCCACGAGATAAGCAAATAATTATGCACTGCCGTTCCGGTGTTCGATCGGCAACGTCGCTGGGAATACTTAAAAGTGCGGGCTTTAGCGATGCAACACATGTTGAGGGTGGTGTTCTTGCTTGGGCGCAGCAAATCGATCCGACATGTACGGTGTACTAATGAAAGATTCATACGCTGGTTATCGAATTCTCTTGGTGCATGCCCATCCCGATGATGAGACGATTAATAACGGCGCGACTATGGCGCTATATGCAGCGCGCGGGGCCCACGTCACACTCGTAACCTGTACACGTGGCGAAGAGGGCGAAGTTCTTGTACCTGGACTCTCACACCTTGCAAGCTCGGATGAAGATGGACTTGGGGCACACCGCGAAGTTGAGCTCGCCAATGCAATGATTGAATTGGGCATTAGCGATCACCGCTTCCTGGGAAGTTTTCGAGATAGCGGAATGATGGGCACTGAATCCAATAACCGGCCCGATGTATTTTGGCAGGCCGATTTAGATACTGCGGCACGGTTGCTTGTGAGCATCATCGATGAAATAAAGCCACATATCTTGATTACCTACGATGAAATAGGTGGTTATGGACATCCAGACCACATTAAGGCCCATCTAGTTGCCATGCGTGCCAGCGAACTATCCGAGTGGCAGATTAAAAAAATCTATTGGAACACAATGCCAAAGTCAGTCATTGCTGCCGGCATCGCAGCGATGAAGGAGATTGGCTCTGACTTTTTTGGAACAGATAATGTTGATGACATTCCCTTTGCAAAAGAGGATTCATTTGTCACAACCTTGATTGACGCCAATGAATTCGTCGATGCCAAAATGGCTGCAATGAAAGCCCATGAAACTCAGATCGCTTTGGATGGTCCATTTTTCGCGTTATCGAATAACTTAGGACTTCAAATCTGGGGACATGAGTACTACACGCTCGTACGAGGCGAAAAAGCAGCGCCCTATGATGAACAGGGACGAGAGAGTGATTTAACCTCCGGGATTTCCCTCTAATGCGCTTTATCTACAGCATATTTATTGGCGCAGCGTTAGGTGCGGGCTCGGTTTTTCTGCATGCATCACTGCCACCGTTTGGACTTTTTCTCTCTCTAGCAGCAACGTGTGCTGGAATTTGGAGCATTGGTCGAATGTGGGGAGGTCGCAATCTTCGAATTATTTCAAGTTTAGCGTGGACGGTCGTTGTTCTTCGAGCCGGCTTCCCAGGTGCAAGCGATGAATACCTAATTGAGGGCAGCACTATAGGGGTCTCGCTTATCAATGGTGGATTTCTTATTCTTGTTCTTGCTGTATTGCTACCGGCTTAGCGCCAACTCCACTCTTGCCCCGTTGCACCATCTTTAATCTCTAATCCAGTTGCCTCTAACTCACTTCTCAACTTATCGCTCTCGCTCCATCTTTTTTCCAAGCGCGCGTTGTGTCGGGCATCTAGAAGATCCTGCTGTTCTCTAGAGATATTTTCACGCGAAACTATCCGCGTTAAATCAAGAGCCAGAACTTTATCGACGTAAATGAAAATTGCTCGTTTGTCCGCATCTGATATCTCACTACTCTTTTCAACCTCCCGAACTCTTTGTAATGCCCGTGGAGTATCCAAATCATTCTCTAGAGCGTTCAGAAATTCTCGATCCACCACTTGCTCAGAGGAGGCACCCCATTGCGCAGTCTTTTTGCGCCACTTAGTTAATTGTGCATTGGCAATCTCAAGTGAATCCCACGTTAAATCCATCTGAGATCGGAATCGGTTTTCAAGAAAACATAGACGTGCAGAAAGTGGGTCTAACCCCCGCGCGATCAGATCTGAGAGCAAAACTACATTCCCTGCACTTTTGGACATCTTGCGACCCTCGAAAAGTAGATGTTCACCGTGAACCCATAAATCAACGGCTTCAGCACCTGTAGACGCGTTCGACTGTGCCCTTTCATTTTCGTGGTGAGGAAAGCGAAGATCTATACCGCCAATGTGCACGTTGACATGCTTATGCAAAAACTCCATTGACATTGCTGAACATTCGATATGCCATCCGGGAAATCCTTCACCCCATGGCGAATCCCAGATCATCTCTCTGCGCTTTCCAGCCGCTTTCCAAAGTGCCCAATCGGCGTGAAAACGTTTTCCACCCTCGTCGCTGTATTCATAGCGGTGGCCTGGTTTTAATGACTCCAAACGGTTGCCACTGATGTGACCGTAATCTTTAAATGCACGAGCATCGAAATACACTGAGTGATCCTCGCCAATATAGGCAAAACCATCGGCTAAGAGTTTGGAAATCATTGCAATCATCAGTTCTATCGATTCGCTCGCACGAGGATACTTATTGGCAACTCTGAGATTAAGAAGCGCTAAATCCTTATGGAAATTTGCTTCATACATTCGTGCAATCTCAAATGGATCCTTCTGTTCGGCAGCTGCTTGAGACAGGATTTTATCCTGGTCAACAACATCTTCAGACATGTGACCGACGTCGGTGATATTTTGGACAAGCTCGACCACGCCTCCAGTAATCTCAATAGTTCGACGGATGAGGTCAGAGAGTACAAAGGTTCGAAGATTGCCTACATGGGCATCGCGATAAACAGTTGGTCCACAGCAGTACATGCTTGTTTTCCTGTTGAGGGAAGGCACTAGCTTTACCGTTCGAGTCAGCGTGTCATAAATAGAGAGTGTCATGTCTTGGCAATGACTTCTCGCCAAATAAAAATATCATCATGAGTGAACTCAATAAGCCGCCCGTGTCTATTCCGCAGAGAATGCGTACTTTCTAAAACTCCGACAATGTCACGGAAGCCGCCCTCGGGATCGTGCAGGCGTATCGTAAGGCGTTTGCCTATTAAGGCCTCAAATCGGCCTTGGAGCTCACTTGCCATGGCATAACGATAAACCTTTACCTCAATAGTGCGCGCGGGAAGGTCTATGCGATTAGAATCATCCCAGTCGAAATTATTAGTACCTGGAGGAAAACGTGACCTACATAATCGCTGAGCCATGTGTCGATGTTAAAGATAAATCATGCATCGAAGAGTGTCCGGTGGACTGTATTTATGAGGGTTCACGAATGCTCTATATCCAACCTGACGAGTGCGTCGACTGCGGCGCTTGTGAGCCAGTCTGCCCCGTCGAAGCGATTTACTACGAAGATGATGTTCCACCACAGTGGAAGGACTCGCTAAAGATTAATACTGAGTTCTTTGTGGAGATAGGTTCCCCGGGCGGCGCTGCCAAGATGGGTCCAACGAATACTGATCACGCACAAATAGCAGCCCTTCCACCAAAGAGCGAGTAACTCTCTTTGCGCGAACAGCTCCCAGATTTTCCATGGGATGCATTAGCACCTTTTGGAGATATTGCGCGTAACCATGTTGATGGAATCATCGACCTTTCTCAAGGCACTCCCATTGATCCAACTCCAGAGTTCATTCAAAAGGCATTTCGGGAGGCATCTAACTCCCCAAGCTATCCAGTAACGGCCGGAACCCCCGAACTTCGCGGCGCAATAAGAAAATGGGCAACTGATCGATTGGGTGCAGCTGGTGAATTTGATGTGCTTCCGTTAATTGGTTCGAAAGAGTTAGTGGCATGGCTTCCAACTATTCTTGAATCAAAAGAAGTGTTGATACCTAAGATTGCATATCCGACTTATCACGTAGGTGCATTGATCGCACAAGCACAGTCGATTCCAGTTGATATTGATGCAGGAATATGGCCCTCCGCCGATTTAGCATGGTTGAACTCGCCATCCAACCCGACGGGCAGAGTTCACAGTGTTGATGAAATTCAAACAGCGATTAACTGGGCAAGACGCAACAATTCAATTCTAATTTCAGATGAGTGTTATCTTGAGTTTGATGACACTGCGACTTCTTTCTCTGTTCTATCGCAGACTGATGGGAACAATACAAATATTCTTGCGCTACATTCACTCTCAAAACGCTCGTCAATGGCTGGATACCGCGCCGCATTCATGGTGGGTGATTCTGCTCTTATCGCGCGAATCCGCGAGCTTCGAAAGCACGCCGGAATGATGGTGCCCTTGCCCGTCCAAAAAGCTATGACCGTAGCCCTTGCCGACGACAAACATGTTTCTGATCAGCGTGCTCGATACAACACAAGGCGTAATGCGTTACGTCCAGCTCTAGAGGCAGTTGGTTTTCGCATTGAATTTAGTAACTCCGGTTTATACCTCTGGTGCACGCGCGATGAGGATGCTTGGACAAGTGTTGAATGGTTAGCTCATCGCGGAATATTGGCAACACCAGGCAGTTTCTATGGTGCCGCAGGAGCGCAATTTATACGTTGTGCGATGACGGCTACAGATGAGCAGATTTTCGACGCAGTTTCGCGCTTGAAGGCTTAGAGAAATGACAGTCGGTATTCTCTTAGTCGGAGGCTTTGGTACCCGTCTTATGCCGCTAACAAAACAGACTCCTAAACCCATGCTTACTGTTGCTGGTTTACCCGTCACAGAACATCAATTAGCTATGGCCCGCAAGGCCGGTATAACCACTGTAGTACTTGCAACTTCCTATCTATCTGAACTCTTCACTCCATATTTTGGTGATGGCGCAAAATGGGGAATGAAGTTGTTATATGCCGTTGAAAAAGAGCCACTGGGCACAGGTGGAGCAATTGCTAATGCGGCAAAGCTTTTAAATAGCAACGAATCAATTGTAGTTTTTAATGGTGATGTTTTAAGTTCACACGATTTGCATGAACAAATTCGCCAACACGAAGCGAACTCTGCCGATGTGACATTGCATTTAACTGCAGTAGAAGATGCTCGTGCCTATGGTTGTGTTCCAACCGATTCCGATGGTCGAGTAAGCGCCTTTTTGGAAAAAATGGATAAGCCGATCACAAATACGATAAATGCCGGCTGCTATGTCTTTAATCCGAAAGTTATTCAATCAATACCGTTAGATACGGTGATCAGCGTTGAGCGTGAAATTTTCCCAGATCTAATCGCCGCCCATGGCAAAGTATTTGGCTTTATAGATGATTCATACTGGTTAGATATAGGAACTCCGAATGCGTTATTAAAAGGCTCGCGTGATTTAGTCAGTGGTCTTGCCGATGCCTCTGCATTGAAATTTGCAGATGTTGCTAGCCACAATGAACAGGCATTGATATTGAAAACGGCCAGCGTCGATGAAAGCGCCATTATTGACAAGGGATCTTGTATTGGTGCTGGAGCCATAATCGGGGCTGGAGCTCATGTGAGTGCATCAATAATTGATAGTGGAGCCACAGTCGGTCGGGGCGCAGTGATTAACAATTCATTTGTTGCAGCAGGAGCAATAGTGAGTGAAAATTCACAGATTAATGCTGCATTTGTGACAATGGACGAGATTCTCTCCATTCCAGCCTAGTTTTTCTCAAAATAGCTTGGTGTAGGCGCTCATTTCACTTGACATATTCGACTTACACGCGTGTAATTCACTCTTAAGTAAGTCTTTTCCAAGAGGGATCAGACACAAAGCTATTAAGGAGAATCGGTATGCCGATCCGACCTGAAGCCACGAACTCCCCAGCCCCCACATCTGGCCCAAAAATAACCCTTGCCAGCGGAGAGAACATCGAACTCTCTTGGCAGGAGCGCTCGCTCTGTGCTCAAACCGATCCCGAGGCCTTCTTTCCTGAAAAGGGTGGCTCAACGCGCGAGGCAAAGCGCGTCTGCCTTTCCTGTGATGTTCGCTCTGAGTGTTTGGAATATGCCCTTGCACACGATGAACGTTTTGGAATTTGGGGCGGACTATCAGAGCGCGAACGTCGCCGCTTAAAGCGCCGCACTGCGTAAGTTCGCAGCCTTTCAAAGGTTAGAACTATGGCTGCACAAGCCTCACTAGATCGACATCGCGTAAGCGCGATTATCGTTACACACGACGGACAAATATGGCTACCTGAAACCGTCGCTGCGCTTACTTCTCAAACTCGAGCTATCGATAATATTATTGCGGTAGATACAGACTCTCACGACAACTCTTTGCAGTTATTAAAATCGGCACGCATTCACGTTATTAATGCCGAACGTAACTGCGGATTTGGTGAAGCCGTCTCAATGGGAGTCGATTCGTTAAAACCAAGACATGCCGATGTTATTGAGTGGATCTGGTTGATTCACGATGACTGCGCTCCGGCACCTACCGCACTGGAATTTTTATTGGCTGCAGTCGATGAACGTCCACAAGTTGCGATGGTTGGCCCAAAACTCTTAGGTTGGCATGATCGCACTCATCTCCTTGAAGTGGGTATAAGTATCGCTGGTAACGGTGCGAGATGGACGGGATTAGAACCACTCGAATATGACCAAGGCCAACATAATGGAATTCACGATGTCCTTTCAGTTAGCACGGCAGGTGCACTCATTCGAAGAGATATTTTCGAAGAGATCGGTGGCTTTGATAAAAATTTAGCTCTCTTTCGTGATGACGTGGATTTTGGTTGGCGCACGCGAGTTGCTGGTCATACGGTAGTCGCAGCTACAAAGGCAGTTGTTTTCCATGCACAAGCCTCGGCAACTGAACGACGCACTATCGACGTAGAGGGTGCTCTCTTGCATCGCCCACTCCTGCTTGATCGTCGCAATGCTGCATATGTACTTCTAGCTAACTCATCGTGGTGGATGATTCCATGGCTAGCATTTCAACTGCTTAGTTCGGCTATGGCGCGCGCAATCGGCTATTTATTAGTAAAACTGCCTGGGTATGCAAGTGATGAACTATTGGCTGTAGTAACTCTTCTCATTAAGCCAGGGCTAATATTTAAAGCCCGAAGAGATCGAAAAGCCCATAGATTTGTTTCATCTCGTGTCGTTTCATCCTATATTCCTCCGCGTTGGTCTCAGCTTCGCATTTCAACTTCACGTCTTCTTGAAGGGATTCGCTCTCGCCTGCTTCCGGAAATTGCCGGACCAACCCCATCGATTCTTGACTCAGTTGAAGATGAAGATTTACTTGTACCGACAAAAGGCGCGCGCTGGTTAAATGTATTTCGTAAGCCAGAGGTGTCAGGCTTTTTGTTCTTAGCCGTTATTTCCTTGGTTGCATCACGTATGCGACTCGGTTCATTAATTGGTGGAGCACTACCTGCCTCCCCAAGCGGTGCTCATGATTTGTGGCGTAGTTACTTTGAATCCTGGCATCAAGTTGGAATGGGTAGTTCGCAAGCTTCCCCTCCGTGGATTGCAGTCCTTGCAATTTTGGCCACTATTCTCTTTGGGAAAGCACCGCTTCTTCTCACATTACTCTTTCTCTTAGCGCCGCTTGCAATGATGTGGTCAATACTTAGGCTTTTTAGAAAACTTACTCAAAACTCCTGGATCAGTTTATCGGCCAGCTTTATCTATGCGATTTCACCTGTAGCTATTGCTGCAATTAACTCTGGCCGTCTAGCAACAGTAGTTGTTCTCATAATCGCACCCCAGATTCCAATCCTCCTTACAAATTGGAAAAAGATCGAGCTTCACACCTGGCGCCAAATCTTCACTCTGACTTTAATTTTTGGGCTTCTGTATGCATTCACTCTTGTATCTTTTGTAGTACTGACAGGTCTAGTCATTTTCGCCGTGTTTGGCGACTATCAAGACTCTCTTCTGGACAGTGACCGGCCTCTATTTTTAGCACGGATTTATAGGCGATTGGTGCTGCTTTTGGGACCGTTTTTACTCACCGCACCATATTCATTCGAGGCGTTGATTTCGCCATCTAGGTTTTTGAGTGAGCCTGGAATTTCGCTGCCAGGGGGAGGAGCGCATTTAGTATTCCTAGGAAATCCCGGGGGAGTTGGCTCATTACCTTGGTGGCTCATTAGCCCGATGCTCCTCATTTTATTAGTTGCGCTGTTTTCCTCAAGTAAGGCTAAAGATTTCGCCATTTATGGCACAGGATTCTTATCAGCTGCAATTCTCTTCTCATCACTTTCCATCTCTACGCATGGCAACTCTGCACGCGAAAGAGTCTGGGTTGGTACTTTTCTAGCAGGAGCAACTATCGCTGCAAGTGCAGCAGGTGTTGTAATTTTAGATCGACTACGAGCGGTTTTAGTTTCAACTAATTTTCACTATCGACACATTTTGGCAGCTTTACTTTTATTTGTTACAGGAATGTATTCAATTGTAACTATAGGTTGGTCAATTTCTGCGGGAGCGACATCACCAGTGCAAAGTAGTAGGTCCACGGTAATGCCGGCATTTTTAAGTGCCGAGAAAGATACTAAGACGCTTGTACTGCGTGAGGTTGGAAGCATTGGTAGTAAAAGCATTCAGTATTACATTTCACGTGGTAGAGATATTTCACTTGGTGTGCCCGATGTCGCGCCACGCCAAACCTTGGCTTTAGCAATCGCGGCACAAGAGCTCATCGATGGCTCGGGAATCTCGAGCAGTCAGGTTTTTGCGGATTTTGGTGTTAAGTATGTATTTGTAAAATCTCCATTCGATAAAAATATTATCCGAACAATTGATGGACTCGGAGGTTTCACGCGTGCTTCTGCTACAACAAATGGTGTCGTCTGGCGCGTGGCTGGAGTCACTGGAAGGTTAATTCTTGTTGGAGCCGATGGTGAGCGGACACTTCTTGAGACCGGAGAAGTTGGTGCGCGCACCACAGTTGAAAAACCAGGACGAGTTTTACTAACGGAGACCTACGATCGTTCGTGGCAGATATTTGAAAATGGCTATCGGCTTGAGCGCGTTAAAAGCGAACAGGGTTTACCGCTTTTTATTGCAACAGAATCCGGAGAAATCTCCCTCTTGCACGATGGCACAATTCGCCGTGCATGGCTCTCGTTCGAGCTAATTTGTTGGATCTTTGTAATTGTTTTAGCTACACCATCGGGACGTAGAAAACGCGAAATCTCCGAGAAGGAGCTTGCATGAGACGATCGCTGTACGCCCTCCTTGCGCTGGCTCTCTCATTTACGCTGGCAACCTTGTTGACTGTTACGACCAAGAGTTCGATTTATTCAGAGACCTATCCAGCCGTTGTTTGTCCTCCAACTTTAAGTGGCCTCTCATCGCAGATATCACTCTCATCTCGCAAAACGCAGTTCCAGCGCCTCGGAAATCGATCCACCAAAACAATTCCTTTCAATGCCCTGAGATATCCCGTCTCCAAAGATTCACTTGTAATTTCAGCAACTGGTGTGACACCAGTAATTTGGCAGAGCCGTACCGGAAGTTGGGCTGGCGGGGCGATTTGTTCTGGACCTACATCATCACAATGGTTTGTTGGCGGAAGTTCAGATGTTACAAGCCGTGGACGGCTGATTGTAATTAACAGTGGATTAAGCGAGGCCATCGTCGATGTGCAGGCATATTCAGAAAATGGAAAACAACCGCTCATCTCTCTTAATTTAAAATCGAAAAGTTACACCGTGCTCTCACTTGATACGTTAGCAACTGGTGATAATTCATTAGCAGTACACGTTCTGCCGCGCTCGGGGCGAATAAACGCATTTATGATTGATGAACTAGGAGCGGGCTTAAAGAGTTTAGGCGGTGATTTAGTTAACCCAATTACCTCGCCATCAACGACTTTAGTTATTCCAGCTATTCCAAATCAACTTCCAAAAAAAGGGCAACAAACTGGCGGTTCCCATACGCTTCGTCTTCTGACGCCTTCGGAAGTGGATGCTAATGTCACCGTTGAACTCTTATCTGCAGACGGTAGATTTATCCCCGTCGGGTTTAATTCGCGAAGAATTTCTGCAGGCATTGTTACAGAATTGACATTATCGCCAAAGATTTCAGCCAGGGCCTTTGCCGTTCGCATTAAATCCGATGAGCCAATAGTCGCTGCGATTTCTTCGAAGGTCACAATTAAGGGGCGTAAAGACTTTGTTTGGAGCACCCCAACGCCAGCACTTGTGCCGATGGCAATAGCAGTTACTGGCCTCACGCCTCTTATCGCCTTTGCTTCAGATTCAATCGCAGTAAAGATTCAGGTCACTTACATTAACGGGAAGAAATCTTTGACCACAGTAAAAGGAAGCGATATCGCTACATGGCGAGTTCCAAATGCCGCCCGTTCGATCACAATAGTTAAAACGAGTTCAGAGACCTATGCCGGTGCACTGGTTGCATCGGCTAATGGTTATGGATATCTGCCGATTACACCCGGAAGCCTTTTGACACGGGTTGAAATTCCGAGCTCAAACATCCGAGTTTTAAATCCCTGATAATCCCAAAGAAATGAGTAACTGCCCACTAATCTTGCAGGTATGAGTTCACAGGCAAAGTTAGGGCGCGGCTGTTCTCGCGTTGGTTGTCGCTCCATAGCGACGATGACCTTGACCTATATCTACGCCGATTCGATGGCCGTTGTTGGACCACTTGCAACTTTTAGTGAGCCACATGCATACGACTTATGCCTCATGCATGGTGAGCGATTAAAAGTTCCACATGGGTGGAGTGTCCTGAAGCAAGAGCTATCCGGAGAGGAACAGGGACCATCCGAAGATGACCTTATGGCAATTGCCGACGCTGTTCGTGAAGTTGCCAAGATGCCAAGTTCGAATGAAAAGGATGAGAATCCAAATAGCGATAGCTCCCAAACACCGATCGGCCGTAGAGGCCATCTTCGCGCAGTTCCTTCCTAAGAAAAACTCATGAATCAAGTTCCTAATATTTTTAAAGCTTACGATATTCGCGGGCTAGTAGATTCTGAGATTACTCCAGAGTTTTGCTTTGCAACTGGCTTAGCCTTTGCTCGATTCTTACAACAAGAAAGAGAGCCCGCAACTGTCGTTGTGGCTCAAGACATGCGTCCCTCATCACCGAAATTGGCCGATGCATTCTCTGCAGGTGTTACATCTACTGGTCTTGATGTAATCCGCATCGGTCTTGCTTCAACGGATATGTTGTATTTCGCCTCTGGCAAACTCGGGCTACCAGGTGCAATGTTTACCGCAAGCCATAACCCAGCGGCATACAACGGGATAAAGCTATGTTTTAGTAGTGCACGCCCAATTGGAAAAGAGTCGGGCCTTCAAGTTATCGAGAGTTTTGTTCGTCAAGGCTCACCCCTTGAAATTCGATCAGTTGGCGTTGAAACTAAGCGGGAGATGCTTGAAGAGTATGTCGACCATCTACTGAGCCTCGTTAACCTAGATTCAATTCGCCCCTTGACTATTGTGATCGATGCCGGAAATGGAATGGCGGGGCACACCGCCCCTGCAATATTTGCTCGACTCAACTGCACGGTCATCCCTCTCTATTTTGAGCTCGACGGAAATTTTCCTAATCACGAAGCTAACCCCATTGATCCAGATAATCTCCGTGATCTTCAAAAAGCAGTTAAAAAACATAAGGCTGATTTGGGCTTAGCCTTTGATGGCGATGCCGACAGATGTTTTCTTGTTGATGAAAACGGGATTGCTATAAATCCATCTGATCTGACATCTCTGATAGCTCACCGGGAGTTGCTCAAACATCCAGGCGCAACCATTATTTATAACCTCATCTCATCGAGGGCTGTTTTAGAGGTAGTCCAAGAAAATGGCGGAACGGGATTACGCAGCCGCGTCGGTCACTCTTACATTAAAGCGATGATGGCCGAAAGTGGAGCCATCTTTGGCGGAGAACACTCAGGCCATTTCTACTTTAAAGAGTTCTGGCGCGCCGATTCTGGTGCCTTAGCAGCTCTGCATGCAATTGCAGCTCTCGGCGAAACAAAGAAAACTATGTCAAAAATTATGGCGCCGTATCAGCGCTATGTTTCAAGCGGTGAAATTAACTCCACCGTTCCAGATGCAGCCGCGGCGATGTCGCTTGCTGAAAAAGCCTTCAGTGCTCGCCCGGGTCTGGAGATCGACCACCTAGATGGCCTGAGCGTGAATGCTCCTACATGGTGGTTCAACCTTCGCGCCTCTAATACCGAGCCTGTTTTGCGCCTAAATGTCGAGGCCAAGACTGCCGCGGCGATGAGTAAGTTACGTGATGAAGTTCTCTCACTAATTCGCGGCTAGTGCGCGCCCTCATTACTCGCTTTTGAGCCCTTGGCAGTAACCTAAGCCCCTACAGACTCGTCCATAAAGGAGCTTTTCGTGAACTCACCAGTTACTGCAACCCTTCCACGCCATGACATCGCCGATGCATCTCTTGCATCCCAAGGTCGAAAGCGCATCGAGTGGGCAGAGCGCAATATGCCAGTCCTTGCGCAGATTCGTGAGCGCTTTGAAAAGTCGCAGCCATTTGCCGGCGTTCGTATCGCTGCATGCATGCACGTCACAACTGAGACTGCAAACCTTATGCGAGTTCTAAAAGCTGGAGGCGCTGACATTGCCCTCTGTGCCTCAAATCCATTATCAACTCAGGATGACACTGCAGCAGCACTTGTCCACGAATATGGAATCTCCGTCTTTGCACGTAATGCCGTTGATCGCGACGGGTATTACATGCACATCAACGCTGCATTAGATATCGCGCCTCACCAAGTTTTCGATGATGGCTGTGACCTCGTTAATACTCTTCACACAACTCGTAGAGAGCTAATTGCAAATATTGCTGGCGGCTGCGAAGAGACCACAACTGGTGTTATCCGCCTTAACCAGATGGCGAAAGATGGCGCACTTGAGTTCCCAATGATCGCCGTCAATGACACAGATACAAAGCATATGTTTGATAATCGTTATGGAACAGGTCAATCAACTCTAGATGCCGTTTTTCGCTCAACTAACTTCCTGCTCGCAGGACGCATCGTAGTTGTTGCCGGATTTGGATATTGCGGTAAGGGTGTTGCAGAGCGTGCTAAGGGTATGGGCGCTGATGTTGTAGTTACAGAAATCGACCCAACTAAGGCACTTGATGCAATGATGCAGGGATTCCGCGTCATGCCAATGCTAGATGCCGCAAAGGTTGGAGATGTGTTTATTACCGTTACAGGTAACCGCGATGTACTTCGCGAAGAGCATTTTCAAGTAATGAAGGATGGGGCCATCATGGCCAACTCCGGACACTTTGATATTGAAATCGATGTCGCGTGGCTAGAGCAAAACTCAAAGGTCAAGAATGCGAAAATGCGCCACCAGACAGATGAATATGTCTTGGCCGATGGACGCCGTCTACTACTTCTTGCAGAGGGTCGTTTAGTGAACTTAGGCGCAGCCGAGGGCCACCCAGCATCGGTTATGGATATGTCATTCTCAGATCAAGCCTTAACTGCAGAGTACTTAGTCAAAGAGGCCAAAAACTTAAAGCCTGGCGTTCATGACGTTCCAACATATATCGATAAGGAAGTTGCAAGCCTGAAGCTCATTAGCATGGGCGGACGCATCGATGTTCTAACACCAGCCCAAGATATGTACTTGAACTCTTGGGAGCACGGTAGCTAATGACTTTGGTTATGGTCGTCGATGACGACCAAGACCTATCAGAGATGCTCGGAATTGTATTGACCGGAGCGGGAATTGACGTTGACCTTGTCAGTCGCGGAGATGAAGCTCTCGAAGTTTTTCGAAATAATCCACCAGATTTAGTTCTGCTCGATGTTATGTTGCCAGGCCTTGATGGAGTCGAGGTCTGCAAATTAATCCGTGCTGAATCAATGGTGCCGATTATTATGCTCAGCGCTAGAGGAGACTCGCAAGATGTTGTGCGAGGTCTTGAAGCCGGAGCCGATGACTATATGGTCAAACCTTTCAAACACCCTTCAGAGCTCGTTGCACGCATTCGTACACGCCTGCGTAGAACCAATACAGATATCTCTGGCCTCCTAACCATTGGAGATTTGGCAATTGATGTAGCGGCTCATCAAGTTCTAAGGGCTGGTAAGCAGATCGCACTTACCCGACTTGAGTTTGACCTATTGGTCGCCCTTGCAAAAGAGCCAGGACGTGTTTTTTCACGTGATGCGTTGTTGAGTGAGGTTTGGGGTTATCGACACTCTACCGATACGCGATTAGTTAACGTCCACGTGCAGAGGCTGCGTGCCAAAATCGAGCATGATGCAGAGCGACCAGAAATAGTCGTAACTGTGCGCGGCGTTGGATATAAAGCTGGAGTGTTGGGCCGTTCATAAAAAATGAACACAATCTTCTCAAAATTTCGCGGGTCATTGGCATTAAAAGTTATCGTCTCAACCGTTGTTCTTTCCCTAGCCGTGATCTTGGCCGCAGGTTCAGCGCTAAATTCTCAATTAACTACAGGTATTAAAAAAGTGAATCTGCAATCCTCAATTATTGAGGCACGTTCAACGATTTTTAATGCGCAGTATCGACTTCTCTTGGCCCAAGGTCAGAGGGATTCTGAAGTGCGGAAAGTAGTAAACGACGTTATCGCCTCAGCGACTTCACTGTCCACGAATGAGAATGCACGAGAAGTTGTCTTCCTTAAAAGTCCGGGAAACTCTAGAAAAATCAACTATGAAATTGCATCGAACTTAGTAGATCCAACATCAATTCCAATGTATTTAAGTAATAAGGTACGAAAGGCCGATGATATTTCGATTAGTTACATAACGATTAAATATATCGGCGGAAGTGATGTCCCGGGCTTGGCCATTGGAGATAAAGTCACTATTCCAAACGCAGGCCAGTATGAGATGTACATGCTTTTTTCACTTGTGAATCAAAATACGACCTTGACTCTCATTCAAAACTATCTGCTGCTAACCGGTCTGTTTTTAGTAATTTTAATTGGATTGATTACTTGGTTAGTGGTCAGGCAAGTTGTTCGTCCAGTTCGTCAAGCTTCACGCATCGCCACTCAATTTACTGCCGGTGATTTTTCTGAGCGAATGAACGTCCGCTCTGAGGATGAGATATCGACACTGGGTAATGCATTTAATGAAATGGCGGAGTCTTTAGAAAAACAGATTGCTCGTCTTGAAAACCTTTCCCGTGTTCAACAGAGATTTGTATCTGATGTTTCACATGAGTTGCGCACGCCACTGACAACTCTGCGACTTTCATCGGAAGTTATCAACTCATCACGCCAAGAGTTCGATCCCATTGTTGCTCGCAGTGCCGAGTTAATGGTCGCCCAGCTCGATCGTTTTGAACGCCTTCTTCAGGATTTGCTTGAAATTAGCCGCTTTGATGCAGAAGTAGCGGTACTTGATGCCACAGAGTTTGATCTTGTCACTTTAGTACAGCGCTGTGCTGAAGATCTATTGCTTGTTGCAAAGGAGCGTTCGACCGAGTTGCGTGTCTATTCAATTGCAGATTCGGTCGTTGTTCAGGCCGATATCCGCCGAGTTGAACGAATATTACGCAACTTATTTTCAAATGCGATCGACCATGCTGAAGAGAAACCGATTGCCATCACGATCGTTGCAGGCGAATTCGATGTAGCTGTCGGAGTTCGTGACTTTGGCGTTGGCCTGGATGCCTCAACTTTGATACAGGTATTTGATCGTTTTTGGCGTGGCGATCCCTCGCGCTCTCGCACGCATGGCGGTACGGGTCTCGGGCTCTCAATCGCACTTGAAGATGCACGCCTGCATAATGGCGAACTTGAGGCATGGGGTAGACCCGGTAAAGGTGCACACTTTGTCTTAACACTTCCACGAAACTCAATGGAAATCATTAATTCTCGTTTAATAAAACTCCAGCCCGACGATTATCACGAATAGTTTCCACAGCAACTTTCCTGTACTTCCACAGACACTTAACCTTGCGTGATGCCTCCAATTGAAGCTCTAACGCAACTTCTCTTTCCGACTCGATGCATTGGTTGTAAAGAGATTGGTGTTTTTATCTGCTCTACATGCCGATTGGAATGGCATCCACATTTGTATTCGACGCACATATCTTCGATACCAATTTACTCCGGTGTAATTTATTCAAAGACTGCCAGCAAGATTCTGCTCTCGGCCAAAGAGAATGGTTTGAAAGGCGCGGACGAGCTCATAGTTAAAGCGATTGTTCACGCTTTAACTCAAGCAAATTTGAGTAATCGCAATATTCGACTTGTGCCGATTCCATCATCTCGATCTGCTCGTCGACGGCGAGGTCGAAGTTTTATGGTCGATATTGCACAAGGGGTCGGAGCAGTTGGGGGCTATCGAATATCTGACTCACTCGAGCTTGTACGAAAAGTTCGAGATCAAAGCGGTTTACATGCAGATGCTCGCGCAGAGAATCTTAAGGGGGCCTTTGGAGTCAAGGCGGGTTCATATCCTTGCGGGGATCTCGTTCTCATCGATGATGTAGTCACCACAGGCTCTACCCTGAGAGAGGCGGCTCGAGCCCTGACCTGTCAGGGTTTTAGCGTCCTTGCCTCGGTTACCGCTTGTGTGGCCCAACCTCTACGATAGGGGGGTTCAGTTAGCCATTAAGTTCGAGAGGCCCAGTGATGCCAGCGTTTTTTGACAGGATTATGCGTGCCGGTGAAGGACGCTTGCTCCGCGAACTCAGCAAAGTTGTAGCCGTGGTCAATGCTCACGAGGCACGCATCAGCGCCCTCTCAGATAGCGAACTTCGTAGTCAGACCGCTCTCTTTCAAGGGCGATATGAACAAGGTGAGAGCCTAGATGATCTAATGCCAGAGGCCTTTGCAGTTGTCCGTGAAGCGGCAAAACGGACCCTGGGCCAGCGCCATTACGACGTTCAATTAATGGGTGGAGCGGCCCTTCACCGCGGAAATATTGCGGAAATGCGTACGGGCGAAGGAAAGACTTTAGTTGCAACGTTGCCATCATATTTAAATGCGCTGGCTGGACGAGGCGTCCACGTTGTTACAACAAATGATTATTTAGCAGAACGAGATAGCGAATGGATGGGTCGAATTCATCGCTTCTTAGGTTTAAGAGTTGGAGTGATTCTTGCCAACATGACACCTGCAGAACGACGCGAGGCTTATTTGGCCGATATTACTTATGGAACTAATAATGAGTTTGGTTTTGATTATCTTCGTGACAATATGGCCTGGTCATTAGAGGATTGCGTGCAGCGCGATCACTTCTTCGCAGTTGTCGATGAGGTTGACTCGATTTTGATCGATGAGGCTCGTACACCTTTAATCATTAGTGGGCCTGCAGACAAGGCAACTAAGTGGTACGTCGAATTTGCAAATCACGTTGGTAAGTTACAGCGCGACGTTCACTACGAAGTCGATGAAAAGAAAAAGACTGTCGGAATCTTAGAAGAAGGTGTTACAAAGGTTGAGGAGTTATTGCAGATCGGTAACCTTTACGAAGCTGCCAATACACCCATGATTGGCTATCTCAACAATGCAGTCCGCGCAAAAGAGTTATTTAAGCGCGACAAGGACTATGTAGTCATGAATGGCGAACTTCTAATTGTTGATGAGCACACTGGCCGTATGTTGGCCGGCCGTCGCTATAGCGAGGGGCTACACCAAGCCCTTGAAGCTAAAGAGCGCATTGAGATTAAAGATGAAAATCAGACTCTGGCAACCATTACCTTGCAGAACTATTTCCGCCTGTACTCCAAGTTATCGGGTATGACCGGTACGGCCATGACCGAGGCCTCTGAGTTTTACCAGATTTACAAGCTTGGCGTAGTGCCTATTCCAACTAACCGCGAGATGGTTCGCCTTGATCAAGCCGATTTAGTCTATAAATCTGAGGCCGGGAAATTTGTTGCAGTGACGGCAGATATTGCTGAAAAGCATCGTAAGGGTCAACCAGTTTTAGTCGGCACTGTAAGTGTTGAAAAATCTGAAGAGCTCTCCGCCTTTCTCCGTAAATCTGGAGTGCCCCACGAAGTTCTAAACGCCAAGCACCACGAACGCGAAGCGGCAATCATTGCCCGAGCGGGTGTGCGAGGCGCGGTTACAGTTGCAACAAATATGGCCGGCCGCGGAACCGACATCATGCTTGGTGGAAACCCTGAGTTCATGGCCGACTTCGAACTTCAACGCCGTGGAATCTCTCCCGTCGATAATGCAGACGCGTATGAGGCAGCGTGGCCAAATGAGATTGCTCGGCAAAAAACTGCCGTTGCAAAGGGCCACGAAGAGGTTATCGCTCTCGGAGGTCTTTATGTTCTTGGTACTGAGCGCCACGAATCCCGACGTATCGATAATCAGTTGCGTGGTCGTTCAGGACGACAGGGCGATCCCGGTGAATCGCGATTTTATCTTTCACTTCAAGATGAGCTCATGCGACGGTTTAACTCAGGAATGGTCGAGCGTTTCTTAACTGCTGCGGGAATTCCAGAGGATGCACCGATTGAATCTAAGATGGTCAGTAATGCCATCCGCTCTGCACAGACCCAAGTTGAAGCGCAAAACTTTGAGATGCGCAAAAATGTTTTAAAGTATGACGATGTCATGAACCGCCAGCGCCAAGTTATTTATGGTGAGCGAAGAATGGTTCTTGAAGGCGAAGATATTAAAGATCAAGTTGCAGAATTTGTCCGCGAAACTTTGAGCGCTTATGTAAAAGTCGCCACCTCACAGGGCTATTCCGAGGAGTGGGATCTAGAGACTCTCTGGAATGCGATCAAGACCATATATCCAATCTCATTTAGCATTGATGAACTCATTGCATCTGTCGGCTCACGCAGCGGTCTTGATGCCGAGTTCCTTACTGCACGCATCATTGAGGACTGCGAAAAGGCATACGCATCTCGCGAGGAGAGCTTAGGCGCCGATGTTATGCGTGAGCTTGAGCGTAAAGTCTTGCTCTCAGTCTTAGATCGTAAATGGCGTGAGCATTTGTATGAGATGGACTATCTTCAAGAGGGAATCGGGCTGCGCGCGATGGCTCAGCGTGATCCTCTCGTTGAGTATCAGCGCGAGGGTTATGAGCTCTTCTCGGCGATGATGGATGCCATCAAGGAAGAGATTGCAGGGTTCTTGTTTAATATTGAAATTACCGTTGAACCAACTAGCCATGAAGTTTCAGGTGTTGGACTTGAGGCAAAGCCGCTTCCGACGACTGGTCTGCAGTACACGGCCGCTGATGAATCTGGCGTTAAAACAACTGGTGAAGTTTCTCGCAATGCACAATGTCCCTGCGGGTCAGGTAAGAAATATAAGCGTTGCCACGGCGCCGCTTAAAGAAGCGTTAGCGCAGTACAAAGCCAGCGATTATCAATACCTTCGAATCTAAATACAAGCGAGCGCAGACGGGCACCAAATCTAACGGTGACCGTTGTTTCGCAGATTCCATCTAGTGGCTCACTCATGTGAATTTTCCGAATCTTTCCAACCTCTTTCTCGCTACCAGAGTTCTTAACAAGTTCGCTGAAGATTCGATGGTGAAACTGTTTAATGAGTTGGGCTGGTTGTCGGCGTCCGGCAAATACTTCTAGAACATTTCGTGCAAAGTTTGTACACCACTCGTCAAGGGCGGGAAGATCTTGTGCCGAGGTCGGTTCAGGTGCAAAATCTGGATCGAACTCATCATCGAAGCTGCTCGGAACAAGATATAGCCGGCTCTTCTTGAGCAACTGAGGTAATGGTTGCGGGCGAAAGATTTCAAGAACCGGGTGTAACCAGTCTTCATTCTCATCACTTGAAATGGCGGTAAGAGTGATTCGATTAAATTTCGGTGGTTCGTCAAAGATCGGATTAGTTGTCATGGAGCAAGGCTCTTGGCTTATGTATTGGATTGCTTCAGCCTAAATATTGAGATTAACTCATCCAGATTGATGATTGTGGATAAAGCTCAATAAACCTAACCCCAGTGCCCTTGAGTTCGCGCTATGACATATAAAAAAGATAGATCGCGCTCTAGGACTCCGTTGGCCATTACTTTAATTGTTGCCTCTTTTCTCTCTGCATTTTTTCTTGCAACCTTTTCGCACAGAGGTAGTGATTTTTGGATCGCCTCCGTTGATATGGCGCCTGGGCATCAAATTGCAATTGGCGATATCGAACTTCAACACTTCGATCTTGATTCCAGTTCTTCTCTCTACATGGGGAAAGCAGATGACCCGCTTGGATTAATTGTGATGAAGGCAATGACTCCCGGAGAGATCATAAATATCCAAAGCGTGAGCTCAGAGAGCAAGCTCCTTGCATCTAGCGCTGTGCCGATAAGCATCCGCGCCGTTGATTTGGCGGCTGGAATAACGGTAGGTGAGGCCATCGACATCTACTGGGTGATTGATAGCCACAATGGAGAGATACCTGTTGATCCGATCTTGATTTTAGGGGGAGTCAGACTCCTTAGCTTTGATCAAAAGAGTAAGAACTTCGGAACCGATGCCGCTCTTACGGTCGCGGTTGAGCAGACGCAAGTTTTACGATTGTTAGTTGCAACCACGCACGGCCGATTGGTGGTGGTCCGTTCACATGTCTGATTTAGAGCTCCCAACTGTAATTACTGCGATTGCACATGCACAAACCGAGGGTTTCATTGCAGGCACACTCTTTGCCCAAGGCTGGAGCGTTATCTTTCGTGCAATTGATATCGACTCGCTCGAAAGTTTTGCAAAGAGTAGTCCTGAACTCTTGCGTGAGGCTATTTTAATCTTTTCACCGGATCTATCAGGTATTACTCGTCCGCGTTTAGATGCATTAGCGCCAAAAGTTAAGCAGTTAATTGGCTTCTCTGATTCGCCAGCGAAAGAGTGCGCACTTGGAGAACTTCATCTGATACCAACAAATGCCACCGATCTTATAAGTCTGGTTCGTGGTTTTATTCGTGCGCCAATGTTGCGCCAGAGTACGCAGCTGTCGCTAAAGAGTCGAAGAGCGCACGTGCTGGCTATTGGCTCGGCGGGCAGCAACACTGGTTGCACAACGGTTGCAATAAATATCGCGATGGAGCTCAGTGTTTTGGAAAAGAGCACACTTCTTATCGATGCAAACTTTAGAGCCCCATCTGTAGCCGCTCTGCTTTCTATTCGAAATGTAAACAACGAAGAGGGATGGCGCACTATTGCGCCCTCACTGTCAATCGCTGAAATCTCGCAAGATCAAGCGATCACAGTAGATGAATGGATGGATCGGGCAACACAGTCATTTGATCAGATAATTATTGATTTGGGCTCTATATCGGGGCTCTCAAACCGCCTTACTGATCGACGCTGGACATCAACGATGACTACGTGGTCCTGTGACCAGGCCAATGAACTTATGATTGTTGCGCGTCCCGATGTGCTCGGCCTTCATCGATTGGAGCAAGTGAGTTCATTGATCGAAAAGACCTCTATACGAAGCGCTTTGAGTTTTACTCTCAATATGCGCTCTCAGGGTCGAAAAGGCAGTGATGAAGAGGCAAAGTTTCTAGCCCTTACAACTTCGCTACGGCCTTTGAGTGTTCGAGTGATCGCACGTGATGGGCGCGCGTGCGCTGGTGCAGAGGCCGAGAAGGCAACGTTAATTGAGATTAATGAGCGTTCGGGCCTGCGCAAATCGATTGCGAAGATAGCTAGTGAGATGATCAGTTAATTTCTAATACCATTGGCGCATGCGCGCATACCTACCTATAAGTCATAGTGACCTTGCGAAATTTCTTACAGATCAGAGCCATAGTGCAGATCGGGTATTTGCGCCGACAAGTGGGTTTGTGAATGAAAACCTGGACTGTGATGAAGAAGAGATCGAGTATCTGTTATCGGTTTTAGCGGGAGAAGCAGCGTTAAATCTTCGAGTATCGCAAAATGCACCGGGAATAGTCTTGGCAATTGAGGTCGTGGAGGGTCAATGGAGTGAGAGCGTAGAGGATTCGCTTTTACTATCTTCACCAATTTCATGGAGCCAAGTCCAATGTGCACTCTTGGCACATCTAGATGATGATAAACTCGTCTGGTTTGCAACCCAGGAGATCGCTCAAGAGTTAGATAGCTGGAAGTAACCATGCCTCAATTTGAGACTTTAATCCACGGGCGAAGCTCTATAACTATCGATCAAGCTCATCGCTTGCGTGAGTTAGTAGCCGATTGGCAGTTGCTTTCTGATTTGTCTTTTGCCGATCTCATTCTTTGGGTTCCGATAAGAAAAGATGTGAAGTTGTGGCCAACCGGACATGTCGCAGTTGCACACATCAGACCTACGACTGCGGCAACGGTTTTCACTGGTGACTTAATAGGCGATGAGGTCATGTGGGGGAGTCGTAGTCGAATCGACGAGGCGCTTTCTAGTGGTGAAATCATTCGCGATACAGAGCCTGAAAAAATTGGCGACATAATGATAAAAGAAGAGGCTATTCCCGTTCTCTTTGATGGCCAAGTTATCGCCGTAATATCTCGTCACAGAAACTCTGAATTGATGCGCTCCCCAGGTGCACTCGAGCTCAACTATCGCCAGATTGCACACTCGTTATATGTCATGGTGGCAGAGGGCTCATTCCCGTACAAAGATGCGGGTTCACTTTTTGAGCCAGTTCCACGAGTGGGAGATGGATTAATTCGTCTCGATTTGAACGGGGTTATTTCTTTTGCGAGCCCAAACGCGCGATCAGCCTTTAGTCGTATGGGCTGGAAGAGTGAGATAGAAAATTGCAAATTAGGTGATGTTGCCGAAGCCGTTGTTCAAAACTCTCGTGATGCTCATGAAGAGGGTATTGGTACTCGTTTAAATGGGAAAACCCTTCGCAGAGTAGAGATTGATAATCAAGGCGCAACGATTGATTTGCTAGTCCTGCCCTTACTTGCTGGTGAAGATCGAATCGGTGCAATTGTTTTACTTCAAAACGTAACAGAGCTACGGCGCCGTGATCGTGAACTCGTTACGAAGGATGTAACAATTCGAGAGATTCACCACCGTGTTAAGAATAATTTACAAACAGTCTCTGCGCTCCTTCGCTTGCAGGCTCGGCGAATTGAAGATCCAGGTGCGGCTTCAGCACTTAATGAGGCGGTACGAAGAATCGCATCAATTGCATTAGTACATGAGACTTTGTCTAGCAGTAGTGAAAGCGATGTTGCCTTCGATGCCGTTCTTACTAGTTTGATTACACATGCCTTAGAGCTCAGTCCACGTATGGGCGAACTTACAATTGTCCGTGACGGAGAATTGGGCTCCCTTGAGTCAAGACTTGCTACACCACTGTCATTGGTTGTTACAGAGTTAATGCACAACGCACTTGAGCATGGCTTGGCGCAGGAGGGGTCAACTCTTTCAATTAAGCTCGCGCGCTATAGTAACGAGTGCGTGATTACCATCATTGATGATGGAGTTGGCTTACCTGCGGAATTTGACCTAGCTACCTCATCTAATTTAGGTCTACAGATTGTACGAACATTGACTGAAAACGAGTTAAAGGGTGTATTGAAATTAACCTCAACGAATTTAGGAACAACTGCTTCGCTTCGTTTCCCGCTCTAAATTTTTGTAAATCTCTTTTAAATAAAACTAGAAAGTACTCTGTTGCTCCTGGAGACGTGCTCTGTTACGGGCAGCGCGACGCTTGAGGGCGCGACGCTCATCTTCAGAGAGTCCTCCCCAAACACCGGCATCTTGACCGCTCTCAAGGGCCCATGCCAAGCATGGCTCTTTTACGATACAGCGATTGCAGACCTTCTTTGCCTCTTCGATTTGGCTAATTGCAGGACCAGTATTTCCAACTGGGAAAAATAGCTCCGGATCTTCATCGCGGCAAGCCGATCTATGTCGCCAATCCATGTGCGTGCCTCCTCTAGCCCCGTTTCGGCGAGGTCTGATCACTTTTAACATCGTTGTTGATACGCAAACTTGTGGCTGCGCAAGGCGCTAATTCTCTCGCCTTCTGTTGGTATTAACAAGGTTGTAGGCGAAAAGATTTCCACAATTATGAGTGATTTATCTCGCGCGTGCCCCCGACAGGAATCGAACCTGCGCACCCGCCTCCGGAGGGCGGTGCTCTATCCCCTGAGCTACGGGGGCCCATGGGTTAACGAGAGCAAGGTTATCAGCGCGTGCACGATAGCTGCGAAACTGTAAGAATTAGCGCTATGAGTTCAATCGCATACTTTGCCACTGGCTGTTTTTGGGGTGCCGAGCGACGCTTCTGGCAGATGCCAGGAGTCATTGAAACCTCTGTGGGATATATGGGCGGGATAGTTAAAAGCCCTACATATGAAAAAGTCTGCACTGGCACTACAGGTCATGCCGAAATGGTGAAAGTTACTTTTGATGAGTCAAAGGTTTCATATCAAAGATTGTTGGAAGAGTTTTGGACGATGCATGATCCAACCTCTTTGAATCAGCAAGGCGGAGATATAGGAACCCAGTACCGCAGTTCTATATTTACGACAACGCCTGCACAATATGTCACTGCTGTTTCTTCGCGTGATACGTATCAAGGAGTCCTGACTGCGCAAGGGCTAGATGAGATTGCAACAGAGATTATTAGCGCCGATGGCATTGAATATTATCTAGCTGAGGAGTATCACCAAAAATATTTAAAAAAGAACCCACTTGGATATGACTGTCATTCAAGCACAGGGGTTGCTTATCCCACTGTTGGTGTGTCAGCATGAGTGAGAAGAATTATCCGGTAAAGATAAATGAAAACGAGCTCGCGGAAAAATTGGACCCTCTTTCATATGATGTCTTAAGAAATGCTGCGACCGAACGACCATTTACTGGTGAATATACCGACACAGATAAAGTTGGAGTCTATAAATGTAAAGCTTGTAGCGCGGTGCTGTTTAAAAGCGAGACTAAATTTCACTCTGGCTGTGGGTGGCCATCTTTTTATGCGCCTTCGGCAGATGACGCGGTAGATTTAATTGAAGACCGCTCGCTGTTTCCAAGAGTTCGTACCGAAGTTCGATGTGCTGCATGTGGTTCTCATTTAGGTCATGTATTCAAAGGGGAGGGTTATGATGTCCCAACTGATGAGCGCTGGTGTATTAACTCTGTCTCTTTAATTCTTGAGGATATTTAGTAATCCAAGCCACGTGATTCATGAACGGCTTGGTAGCAATACCAGGCCACTACGCTGCGATAAGGGTGAAGTTTTTCCCCTAACGAATCTAGGGTTTTTGCTTGCGTCTCCTCACTATTTTTATGCACAATATCCCAGCCCCTGCGAACAGCTAAATCTCCAGTCGGCCAGACATTGAGTCTGCCTAATTGAAAGATCATGAACATTTCAACGGTCCATCGACCGATTCCCCAAAGCGCGGTTAAGGCGTCGAAAATCTCTTGATCATCGTGAATCTCATCGATACGCTCGATCGGAATACTCTTATCAATAACTGCTCCGGCAAGTCCTTTAAGCGTGCGTGCCTTGGCACCAGAGACTCCAATACTTCGTAGATCAATGTCCTCTAACTTGAGTAGTTTTCGTGGCGTTATTGTTCCTTTGCACGCTAGCTCTAAACGGCCATGAATAGTTTGAGCCGCCTTCGTTGCGAGTTGCTGAGAGATTACAGAACTGACAAGAGATTGGAAATTTGTTTCGGTCTGTGCACTTCTGCCGACAGTGCACAACGGGCGACGGGCAATGAGTGGTTCAAATTTCCTATCCAACTTACTTACCTCAGTAACAATTCGCCGCATTTTCTGCGCCGAGTGAAGGCTCATGTACTAAAGAGAGAAGGTTGGATATTCATCCGTGACAAGGAGTAATGCATAACCCACAACACGATTCCAGTATGCAATTGTGCCCACGACACCTTCTGCGCATTTCTCTGGATAATTACCCGTAAAGAGAATGCTAAACCAGGCAACGATTGTTAAGAAAAATGAATAGATGATGTAGAAAATTCCGACTACATATAGCGGTATCGCGAGGAACCATTTAACAAGCGGAAGCCATTGGTTGAGAAGCTTGGCATCAACTGGTGGAAAATCAACACTAACGATCTCGTTCTCTTCTATCGATGGATATTCATCGGTCAAGAGCAAAAGGTAGGCATCGACTCGGGTCTGAAGTGAGAGCAGCGCCTCATTAAAGGCTAAGAGATAGCTTGGATAAATTTGGCGGAAAACGATTGCAAGAAGTGTTGGAATAACTAGGAATCCCACCGCAAGAAAATTCGAGTTAGATGTACTGAGATCCGATGGCGCAAACGAGGCTACGAATATCGCCATAGGCACGACGAGAATGATGCGAAAGAAGGCGCTCATTCGGTTGCGCTCGGTTAACGTGACATCAATCTGGGTCTCAATTTGTTGGCTCATAGGCGTAAATTTATCGCTAAAGTATTTAAAAGATTGCCAATTGCTCTCTTCTGCCGTAGTTTTACATGCCTTGCAGAGATTTTTGCAGGTTTTTGCAGTTATAGACAGTAAAAAGAGGCGGCAATGGCAGGAATAAAAGAGGTTGCCGACGAGGCCGGCGTTTCCACTGCAACGGTTTCAAGAGCGCTTCGCGGCCTGCAGCATGTCAATGAGGCGACCCGGCAGAGGATTATTGCCGCCGCCGAAAAGTTGGATTACCCATTAACACGGGCAGATGCGCCGACTGGACGCACAAATAGCGTCGGAGTAGTTGCACCATATATTTCTCGCTGGTATTTCTCACAAGTTATCAGCGGTGCCGAACAGGCGCTACGTGAGGCTGGCCTGGATCTATTGCTCTATAACTTCAGTGCCATGAAAGGTCGCGAACGATTATTTCAACATCAAATGCTTAAGGGTCGAGTAGATGCATTAATTGTTATCTCACTTCCTCCGACTGAGGAAGAGTTTGACTCAATGCTCAGTCTTGGAATTCCCGTTGCTTTAGTCGGGATGGAGCACGCGCAATGTGCGAGTGTGAAAATAGATGATGTAGCCGCTGCGCGTACTGCAACTCAGCATTTGGTTAATCAGGGGCATAAAAAAATTGGTCTCATGTCTGGGCGTCCGGATGACCCATTTAACTTTAGCGTTCCTCAGGATCGTCGCAAAGGCTTTATGCAGGTTTTAGCGGAGAATCAATTGGAGTGGCTGCCCTCGCGTGAAGTGCATGGAGATTTTACAATGCACACGGCTTCGCGTGCCATGGATGATCTTTTAGCACGCCCTAATAGACCAACTGCAATTTTCTGCGAATCAGATGAGATGGCAATGGGGGCATTGCAAGCGCTGCGTCGTCATGGGTTAAAAAGTCCTGAGGATATTTCAATCGTGGGTTTTGATGGTCATGAGATGGCTGAGTTCTCAGAGCTAACAACAATCGAGCAACCAGTGGCATTAATGGGAGAAATGGCAGCTTGGTCGATTATGGAGCGCCTACGTAAGCCCAATGTTGTTCCACCATCATTGGTGCTGCCTACAACGTTGGTAGTGCGAAATACCACGCGCAGATTATTGCCAGAAGAAGCCTAGCCCGCTTTAGTTATAAGCATGGGCAGGGTAGCCTTTCTAAATGCCTGACACTAACGTTCAAACCCCAGCCCTTGCCGAACTTCTAACCCACCACTCAGAAAAATGGCGAGGCTTTGATCGTGATGTTTTACCTCTTCCAGTGGCGGAGATGGATTTTCCTATAGCTGAACCGATTCGCAGAGTGCTGCAAGAAATGGTCGCTCAATCAGATTTAGGATATTTGGGGTCGATACCGGAGCTTGCAGCGGGATTTGCCGACTTTGCAGCCGAGCAATGGAGCTGGAACGTTGATACATCCCAAGTGAGGGTCGCATCCGATGTTGGAGTTGCGGTAGTTGAAGTTTTACGGGTTTTTACAAAACCCGGTGACACCGTTCTTGTTAACTCACCCGTCTATCAGAATTTCTATAACTGGATCAATGAAACGCGCCTCACAAAGATAGATGTGCCTTTTACGCGAGTTGAGACTCAAAGCCAGACAGAGAACCCTTGGCAGCTGGATCTAGACGATGTTGAAAAAATCTATGCTGCTGGATTAAAGGTTCACTTATTGTGCTCGCCTCACAATCCTTTAGGTCGAGTTTATTCAAAAAATGAACTCACTCGAATTGCAGATATGGCCAAGAGGTACGGTGTGCTTGTAATCAGCGATGAAATTCATGCACCACTTACTTTTAAATCAGCGGAATTTACTCCATTTTTAGCGCTCAATGACACGGCACGTGAGGTAGGCATTACGGTCACAGCTGCATCAAAGGGCTGGAATATCGCGGGATTAAAATGCGCAATCATTGTTTCGCAGAATGACGTAATCAAAGCTCAGTTAGAGCTAATGCCCCCGGCAGTTCATTTTCGTGCTTCGATTCTTGGTGCCTTTGCATCGGCAGCCGCTTTTGCTGAGGGTGGAATCTGGCTCAATACGATTATGGACCAACTTGACCATAATCGATTTCTTATCCGTGACTTACTTGCAGCGAAACTGCCAACGGTTAAATACCATATTCCTGATAATGGTTATCTGGCTTGGCTTGATTTATCTAGCCTGGGTCTGGGCGAAGATCCATCTCAGATTTTGCTTGAAAAAGGACGCGTAGCCTTTAACTCTGGCTCTTTGTATGGAGCTCAATGTTCACAGTTTGTGCGCCTTAATTTTGCTACGAGTCCGGAGATAATTACTGAGGCTATTGAGCGGATTGTGCGCACTCTGTAATTTACCAACGAAAATAGATTCAAAGGTTTAGGCTGAGCCCATGAGTAAACACCTCGAGACACAAGCGATCACAGCTGGCCGCCCAGAAGTTGTACCTGATGGCGCACTAAACCCTTCAGTTGTTTTGAGTGCAACATTTCATGCCGATGGACCAATTGGCTATGGTCGATATGGAAATCAAACCTGGAGCGCACTCGAAGAGGCGATATCTGCACTTGAAGGTGGCTCGACGTTAGCCTTTTCATCCGGAATGGCGGCGATCAGCGCCGTGTTTTCAATTTTGCCTGTTGGCGCACCCATTGTTGCATCCAATCAAGGATATAGCGGAGTGATGTCGCTACTTAACTCTTTTCATGAAAGTGGGCGGTTAGAGGTTCGTTTTGTAGACATTGTAAATACTCAATCAGTCATCGATGCCATGAAAGGCGCCGCCCTTGTTTGGCTCGAATCCCCAACAAACCCGGGCTTAGATATTGCAGATCTTGCAGCGTTGATTACGCAGGCAAAAAAAATGGGTATTGGTGTAGCCGTTGATAACACCTTTGCGACCCCCCTCGTACAAAACCCTTTGGCAATGGGGGCCGATATTGTGATGCACTCAGTTACTAAGTTTCTTTCGGGCCATAGCGATGTGCTGATGGGATCTTTATCT
>Ga0208566_1000187_pt1 | contig 44942 bp, 39 predicted proteins | sample PL_2010_150m_FD_184159 | JGI IMG/M metagenome (GOLD analysis project Ga0208566, IMG submission 184159) | Freshwater microbial communities from Powell Lake, British Columbia, Canada to study Microbial Dark Matter (Phase II) - PL_2010_150m... | ecosystem: Environmental > Aquatic > Freshwater >...
GTTAAGAACTACGGAATCCAGGGGCAAGGTCAAGGGATAACCAGCGCCAGACCTATTTCGAGCGCATCAGCGTCGAACTGCAGCGCTCGCTCGATCACTTCGAGCGCCAATACCAGAACATTACGCTGTCCGAATTGCTACTCGGTCCGATGCCGGAAGACATCGGGCTGCTCGCGTTCCTGAGTTCGCAACTATACCTGCCGCTGCGACAAATCGATCTCGCCGATGCCCTGGAATTCGGCGGCACTGAAATGAGCGTCGACAAGCAGTGGCAGCTGTTCCATGTGCTGGGCGCCGCGTTGCGTGACGAGGCAAAAGCCCTATGAGCCAGCAGATCAACCTGTTCAACCCGATCTACCTCAAGCAGAAGAAGACCTTCTCCGCGGTACACATGGTGGACGCCATGGCCGTGCTGATCGTCGGTGTGGCAGGGTTCTACGCCTACGCCAGCATTGAAACGCTGAACTTCGACCGGCAGTTGATCGAGACGACCAGACAATATGACCAGTCCAGGCTGCGGCTGGCGGAAACCAGCGCGCGCTACGCGCCGAAAAAGGCCGACGCCAGCCTCGAAGCCGAGGTGAACAAGCTGCAGGTGCAACTGAATGCCCGGCAAGCGACCTTCACCAATCTCGGTGTCGGCCAGCTCGCTGCTGAGGCCGGCTATACCGAATACATGCGCGCGCTCGCACGTCAGTCTCTCACCGGGCTTTGGCTCACCGGGTTCAAGGTCAGCAAGGGCGGCGCGGAAATGGAAATCGCCGGACGCGCGCTGCAACCCGAACTGGTGCCGTCCTATATCCAGCGCCTGAACCGGGAACGGACGCTTCATGGCCGCACCTTCGACTCGCTCAGCATGACACAGCGCGAGGGTGCGCTGCCTGCGGACACGACCCGGCCGGCCGGCGCGCCCGCAAGTTATAACTACACCGAGTTCCGGCTCGGTTCCAGCTATGTCGAACCAGCGAGCGATGGCGATGCCGGGCCGGCTGCCAAGGCGTCGCCTGGACTGCCGGCCGTTGCTTTGCCGGGAGTGCCTCAGCCGGCGCAGACCGGAGGCAGCACGCCGCGATGAAACAGCTGCTGCAAAAATACGCCGACAGCATCGACGCCATGGCCTTGCGCGAGCGGGCGATGTTTTTTGGCGCAGTGGCGCTGGTGGTGATGACCTTGCTGCAGGTTTTTTTGCTCAACCCGGTGCTGTCACGGCGAAACCAGCTGTCGGCGCAAATTGCGCAACAGCAGGACGAGACCAAGGCGATCCAGACGCAGATCCAGTCGATGATACGGCCGAACGCGCCGGATCCGGACGTGCTCAACCGCGAAAAGCTGGCGAATCTGCGCGAGCAGATGGCGCAGCTGGAGCGGCAGTTCGAGCAGCAGCAGCAGCAGTTCGTCCCGCCGGAAAAGATGGCGGCGCTGCTTGAACGCATGACGGTAAAGAACCGGAAATTGCAGCTCATATCCATGCGCAATCTGCCCGGCACCGTGCTGTCCTCGGGCTCCGGCGCCCAGACCGGTGGCGCAGGCGCGCAGAGTCGGGCCACGGGCACGCGCGAGATTTTCCGACACACGGTTGAACTCAGCGTCCGCGGCAGTTATTTCGAATTGCTCGAATATATTGCAGCGCTGGAACATATGCCGCAACGCGTGTTCTGGGACGGCTTCGAGCTGAACGTCGCGCAGTATCCGCAATCGGTGCTGAAGCTGACGGTGTATACGCTGAGTCAGAATAAATCATGGTTGAGCGTCTGATGCTGGCACAGACACTGACCGCCGCGGCTGCGCTGATGCTTGCGGCCGGCAGCAGCGCGCAAGCGCTCAACGATCCAACGCGGCCGCCGTTTGAAATCCTGACTGCGGTTCCGGTCACGGCCGGCGCTGCCCCGCCGACGCCGCTGTCGTCGATCCTGCTGTCGAGCGCACGCAAAGGCGCGATCATCAGCGGAGAGTACGTCGCCCTGGGCGGGCGGGTTGGCGACGCGAAGCTGGTCAAGATTACGCCAACGGAAGTGACATTGAGCAGTGCCCGGGGGATGGAGGTATTACAGTTGTATCCGCCGCTGGCAAACGCAACTGCCGCCTCCGGCGCCGATGGAAAACCTGAGAAAACGGTAAAACGTCCATGAGAACTCTGCCTGTCGTCGGTTTGATCGCCGCAGCGTGGCTGCTCGCCGGTTGCGCGCAGGAGCCGGTGCGCACCAACAAGGTCAGCGACCAGATCATCGGCGAACTGGACAAAGGCGCGCAGCGCACGAAATCGAAGGAGCCCGACGCAGTGAATCAGGCGCTGTTGCCGCCGCTGCGCATGGAACTGCCCCAGTCGCAGGGCAAGCCGATCGAAGGACGTTTTGATCTGAATGTCAACAATGCCGCGGCACGCGAAGTGTTCCTGTCGATTGTGTCGGGCACGCGTTACAGCATGCTGGTGCATCCGGAAGTGTCCGGAACCATCTCGGTCAATCTCAAGGACGTGAGCCTGTCCGAGGCGCTGGAGGCGATACGCGAGATCTACGGCTACGAGTACAAAATCGACGGCACCCGGGTTTATATCCAGCCTGCCGGCATGCAGACGCGGGTGTTCCAGGTCAATTATCTGATCGGCGCGCGCCAAGGCAGGAGCGACATGCGTGTGACCGCCGGGTCCAGCGGCATTTCGACCGGTGCTGCGCCCGCGAACGCCGTCGCGGCAACGGGCGCAGCGGGTGGAGCAACTGCCGCGCCGACGGGCTCGCAAATGCCGCCGTCGCTGACGCCCAACGCAGTCGGCGCACTCGGCGGCATACAGAGCGACGCCACGCGCATGTCCACCGTTCAGACGACCGACTTCTGGGCCGAAGTCGAGTACGCGATTCGCACCATAGTCGGCACTGGCGGCGGCCGCAACATCGTCATCAGTCCGCAGTCCGGCGTGGTGGTGGTACGCGCCATGCCGCAGGAACTGCGCAGCGTCGCCACGCTGCTCAAGGCGATGCAGGTGTCGGTGGAACGGCAGGTGATGCTCGAGGCGAAAATCATCGACGTCACTCTGAATCAGGCGTATCAATCCGGCATCAACTGGGGCGCATTCGATTTCAAGCAGGGCATCGCTGCCGGTTTTTCCAGCGGTGTGGGCGGCGCACCCAACAGCCTGGGACCGACCGGCGGTCTGAGCGGGCGCACCGCCGGCAGCAGCGCCGGCAGCAGCAGCAATTTCAATGTCAGCGGGCTCAACCCTGCCGGCGCGGCGACGCTTGGCGGCGTCGTCGCCGGTGCCACCAATGTCGCGGGCGGCGTCTTCGGTCTGGCATTGCAGACGCAGAATTTCGCCTCCTTGCTGCAGTTTCTCGAGTCGCAAGGGTCGGTGCAGGTGCTCTCCAGTCCCAGAGTGGCGACGCTGAACAACCAGAAAGCCGTGCTCAAGGTTGGTACCGATCAGCCCTACGTCACCAGTATTACCGTGGTTCCGGGCACCTCATCCGCCGGTGTGGTTACGCCGACGTCGGTGGCACCGCAGATCAGCAATCTATTTTCCGGCATTTCGCTCGATGTCACGCCGCAGATCGATGAGAACGGAAACATTGCGCTGCATATTCATCCTCTGGTAACCAGCGTGACGCCCAAATCGGTTGGATTCAATCTCGTCGGTGTCGGTGCGCAGAGCGTCGATGTCGCGGCAATCAACGTCAGCGAGTCCGATACCATGGTGCGCACGCAGGATGGCAACATCGTGGTGCTGGGCGGACTGATGAAAGTGGAACTGAACAACGGCCGCAGCGGCATTCCAGGCTTGGCCGATGCGCCGATTCTGGGCGGCATGTTTCGCAATTCCTCCGCCGATACCATCAAGCGCGAGCTGGTGATCCTGATCAAGCCCACGATTATCGAAAGCGACAAGAACTGGGAGCAGGGCATACAGGACACCCGCAGCCGCCTGCAGGGCATGAGCAGCGATCTGCGCACTGGTCCGTCCGACAAAAAACAGTGATCTACCTCAACCATTTCGGCCTGCGCGAGCCGCCCTTCGGCATCACCCCCGATACCAGTTTCTTCTTTGCCTGCGCCAGTAGCCAGGAGGGGCTGAACACGTTGCTTGTAGCTGTGGCCAACGGCGAGGGTTTCATCAAGATCACCGGCGAAGTGGGCACGGGCAAGACGCTGCTGTGCCGCAAGCTGCTCACCACCCTGGCCGACAGCTGTATCACCGCCTATATTCCGAATCCCGACCTCGAACCGCGCACGTTGTTGTTCGCGCTGTGTGATGAGCTGCACGTCGAGGTGGACCCCGATCTCGACCAGCATCGCCTGCACAAGGCGCTGAATCACGCGTTGCTCGATTTCGCGCGGGAGCGCAAGCGCGTAGTGATCTGCCTCGACGAAACCCAGGCAATGCCGCTGGAGACGCTGGAAACCTTGCGCCTGCTGACCAATCTGGAAACCGAAAAACGGAAGCTGGCGCAGGTGATCCTGTTCGGCCAGCCCGAACTCGACCAGAAGCTGGCCCATGTGTCGGTGCGGCAGCTGCGCCAGCGCATCACCTTCCAGCATCATCTGGGCACGCTCACGCGCGCGGAGTTGCAACATTACCTGGCGCACCGGCTTAATGTCGCCGGTCACTGCGGCGATACGGTATTCAGCAGCCACGCAGTGGGCGCGATCCACCGCGCCACCGGCGGTGTGCCGCGGCTGGTGAACATTCTCGCGCATAAGTCGATGATGCTCGCGTTTGGCGAAGGCCTGCGCCAGGTGCGCGCGCGGCATGCGCGCGCTGCGATCGCCGATACGCCCGCGGCCAGTTCGTTCCCGGCGCGCCACTGGGCGTGGCTTGCGGCGGCGGGCGTGCTCGCCGGCAGCGGCATCGGCTGGATGGTGCTCAAATGAGTCTGATCAACAAAATGCTGCAGGACCTGGACAAACGCCATGCGGGTGATGGCGGCGGCAAGACGCTGACGAAGCAGTTGCGTCCGGTGGCGGCCGGGCGCAGGGACTGGAAGCGCATTGCCTGGGAAGTAGGCGGCGGGTTGGTCCTGTTGCTCGGCTGGGCCGGTTGGGTGTACTTCCAGGTGTCGCCGCGTTCGGTAGTCACCGCTCTCGCGTTCCAGTCGAAAGGGCCGCGACCTCTTGGTTCGGGCGGACCCCACGCGCTGGCGCCACCTCCGGTACCGCTGGCCGCGCCCGTAGTAGCCGCACCGGTGCAAGCTGCCGTAGCGCCGCCTGCGGCTGCCGCAACGGCACCGACGTCAGTGGCGGCAGCGAGCGAATCGGTCACCACCGACGGACTCAAGCTTGCCACGGAAATTGGCACGCCGTTTGACGAGAAGAAACCACCCGCGAAGGGCAGACCCGAGAGTAAGCGCGCGGCCGCGTCGGCGGACACGCCAGCGCCGGCAAACAGAGCAGCGAAGCAGGAAAACAGTGCGCATGCCGCGAGCAGCGCGGCGGCATCCAAGGCGCCAGGCCCGTCCAGCATCGACAAACAGGTTCGCCTGCAGAGCGCGGCGGAGCGTGCCGAAAGCGAGTTTCGCAAGGCCACCGGACTGCTCAACCAGGGCCGGGTCGCCGAAGCCATAGACGGCTACAAATTGACTCTGCAGCAGGACGCCGGGCACGCTGCGGCGCGACAGGCACTGGTCGGATTGCTGCTCGAGAACCGGCGCATCGACGAGGCTCAACAATTTTTGCAGGAAGGCTTGCGGCTGCATCCTGATCGATCCGCCTACGCCATGCTGCTTGCGCGCATTCAGGTGGAGCGCGGCGATTTGCAGGGGGCGCACGATCTGCTGAGCAAGCACGCCGGCACTGCAGCGAACGATGCCGACTACCATGCCTTCGACGCAGCACTGCTGCAACGACTCGGCCGCCACAAGGAGGCGGTCACCGCCTATCAGGCGGCGCTGGCGGTCGCGCCGCGCGCCGGGTTGTGGTGGATGGGTATGGCCATATCGATGCAGTCCGACGGACGCGCCGCAGAGGCGCTGGACGCATTCCAGCGCGCCAGATCAGTCGGTGGGCTGAGCACGGCGCTACTTGCCTTCGTCGATCAGCGCGTGAAACAACTGCAGTAGCCGGAGTATGCGGGACCGCTACCAGGAAATCTATCAGGGCTACAGATGGGAGGTCCCGCAGCGCTTCAATATGGCGTGGGCCTGCTGCGGCCGGCACGCACTTGAACGTCATCGCTTCGCGCTGTACTGGGAAGACGAGGACGGCGCTAGCACCGCCTGCACCTACTGGGATCTGCAGCAACAGGCGAATCGCCTGTCCAACGCGCTGATCGCACTGGGGGTAAGGCGCGGCGATCGCGTTGCGATCATTCTGCCGCAACGTCCCGAGACGGTCATCGCTCATATCGCCTGCTATCAGATGGGGGCGGTGGCGATGCCGCTGTCGGTCCTGTTCGGGCCGGACGCGCTGGAGTACCGGTTGCAGAACAGCGAGGCAGCGGCTGCGCTGGTCGATACCGCGTCGCTCCCCAATTTGTGGCCGATTCGGGACCGCCTGCCGGCGCTGAGACAGGTGATCGGCGTGGACGGGGCGCGCGAGTCCGGGACGCTGTCCTGGGAGGCGCTGCTGGCGCAGGCTTCGAGCAAGTTTACCTGCGTCGATACGCCGGCGGAGGAAGCGGCGCTGCTGGTCTATACCAGCGGCACCACCGGTCCGCCCAAAGGCGCGCTGAAGCCGCAGCGGATTCTGATCGGCAACCTGCCCGGGTTCTCGCACTCGCACGACATTTTTCCACAGACCGGGGATATGTTCTGGTCGCCCGCGGACTGGGCCTGGACCGGCGGCCTGATGGACGCACTGCTGCCGACCCTGTACCACGGCTATCCCATACTTGGCTACCGCGGCCGCTTCGATCCGGAAAAGGCATTCCATCTGATGGAAAAATACGCGGTGAGAAACACGTTTTTGTTTCCGACCGCGCTGAAAATGATGATGAAGGCCGTGCCGGTGCCGAAACCGCGCTTCGATGTGACGCTGCGCTCGATCATGAGTGCCGGCGAAGCCGTGGGTGAGACCGTGTTCGAATGGAGCCGGGAAATGCTCGGCGTGACCATCAACGAAATGTTCGGTCAGACCGAAATCAACTACGTCGTCGGCAACTCGCATACGCTGTGGCCGGCCAAACCGGGCTCGATCGGGCGGCCTTATCCCGGGCACAAGGTCGGCATCATCGACGATGAGGGCAACGAAGTCACGGCAGGCGAGGTGGGCGAAGTGGCGGTGCACCGCACCGATGTGCACGGCGTGCCCGATCCGGTTTTCTTTCTCGAATACTGGAAGAATCCGGAGGCGACGCGGAATAAATTCACCGGGCAATGGGGCCGCACCGGTGACCTGGCGAAGAAGGACGACGACGGCTATTTCTGGTATCAGGGCCGCGCCGATGACGTGTTCAAGAGCGCGGGCTACCGCATCGGACCATCCGAGATCGAGAACTGCCTGCTGCAACATGCGGCAGTGGCCAATGCCGCGGTGGTGGGCAGTCCCGATGCAGAGCGCACCAATATCGTCAAGGCGTTCATTGTGCTCACACCGGGACACCGGCCCTCACCCGCACTGGAGGCTGAGTTGCAGGCACATGTTCGCGGCAAGCTGGCGCCTTACGAATACCCGAAGGAAATCGAGTTCGTCGATGCGTTGCCGATGACCACCACGGGCAAGGTGCAACGACGGGTGCTGCGGCTGAAGGAAGAGGAGCGCAAGAAGAATACGGCTGCAGCAAAGCGATAATCCGGCGCAGGCCCGGTGCGCCGCGCGGTTCTATTTGTTCTCGCGGTTCATGACCAGAATTTTTCCGTCGGCCTCGACCACAACTTCGCCGTCCTGATTCGTGCATACGCCGCTCATTACGGCAATCCCGCCCCGGTGCTTGGGCTTGGCTTGTTTCTCTACAATGGTCCAGGCGGTGGTGAGCGTATCGCCCGCGCGCACCGGCGCTTTGAAGCGGCAGGTGTGTTCCAGATAGGCGATGGCGGTGCCGCCGAAGTACATCCCGACGGAAGCCGATACCAGCGCGCTGGTAAACGGGCCGTGCAGTATGCGGCTGCCGAAGCGGCTTTTTCTGCCGTGAACTTCGTTGGTGTGCAGCGGATTGAAGTCGCCGAACAGCCCCGCGGCGAGCACCAGATGTGTTTCTGTGACGGTCAGGGAGGAACCGAAGACGTCGCCGACCTTGATTTCGTTGTACGCCCTGCCTGGAAATAGAATCATCGTCGCTCCCTGTGCGAGCCGCCGGCATTCTGTGCCGAGGGCGGCTTGCGGCAAATCCGGATTATGTCAGAATCGCAATCGCCACTTATTTCGCGCGAGGTACGACCGATGAAACTGTACACCTTCTTTCGCTCTTCGGCCGCATTCCGCATGCGTATCGCACTCAATTGCAAAGGACTTGCCTACGAACCGCAGGTGGTCAGCCTGCCCAGGGACGAGCATAAGCTTGCAAGCTATCTGGAAGTGCATCCGCAGGGGCTGGTGCCGGCGTTGGAGGACGGCGGGAAGATCTACGTGCAATCGCTGGCGATGATGGAATATCTGGAGGAGACGCGGCCGAAGCCGCCGCTGCTGCCCGCCAGCGCCGAGGACCGGGCATACGTGCGTGCGCTGGCGCAGATAATCGCCTGCGAAATTCATCCGTTGAACAATTTGCGCACGCTGCGCTATGTCAAGAAAACCTATGCGCTGGACGAGGACGGCGTCAACCTGTGGTACCGGCACTGGATAGCGGAAGGGCTCAGGGGCCTGGAGGTTTTTATTGCCAGTTCAAAAAAATCCGGAAGGTTTTCCTATCGCGACCAGGTGACCATTGCCGACTGCTGCCTGGTGCCGCAGGTGTTCAACGCGCAGCGCTACCACTGCGACCTCGCGCCGTATCCTGCCGTGATGGCCATCTTCGCAGAGTGCATGAAGCTGGATGCGTTCATCGACGCCCAGCCGGACAGGCAGCCCGACGCGGCGTAGCCGAAGCGGGAAACCGGCCTGTTCATTTTTTCAGGTTCGCCGCCAGCCAGTCGATCAGCCTTTCGCCGGCGGCATCGCTCACCGCGATCAGCGCGCGCACGCCACCCTCGGCATCGGGCGTAGCCGCGGCGTGTTCGAGGTCAAAGCGCTGCTGCGCCACGACTTCGCGCTGACGCATCAGGGTCGCGCGCAAGCGCAGCAGCGCGCGGCTCTTGTCCACCGCATCGAATACCTGGCTGAACTCCTCCAGTTCCAGCCGCAGCGTGTAGGCTGCGAGTGCGCCGTCGGCAGGGATGAATACGCTACTCTTGTTCGCACGCCCGATGTTGGCGCGCAATCTCTGGCCCACGAGCGCCGCTGGCGGCATCACCCAGCGGCTCAGCGAATAGGCCTGCGGCCGGGTTACATCCTTGTAGGCCAGGCGGTAATGGATGCCGGAATTGTCCATCCATGCCGGCGCGCTGACCTCGGCGACCAGCAAGTCCTGCTGCAGGCGAGGATTGGCGTCCTTGTCTGAACGCGGCAGTCCGAAATCGTAGCTGACTATTGCTTCGCGCGATTGTGGCCCGACGGCGCAACCGGCAAGCAGTGTAAGGCACAGCAGAAAGGCGGCGCGTAACATTATTTACCTCCGTTAAAGCCGGGTTCGCCCGGACCGGGTGGGGGCGGCCGCGTGCCGAATACGATGCTTTGCGGCTGTTCGCCCAGGGTATTGATGACGCGGCCCAGGGCGTGCGTCTCTTTGGACAGATCGTCGATGAGCACATTCAGCCGCGGCGCGGTTTCATCGCCTATGGCGCGCGCCGCGGCGCCGAGGTCTTCGACACCGGCGGCTGCGCGCTCGATCCCGTCCATGCGCTTTTCCAGCTTGAGCGCGTCCACGCGCTGATCCAGCTTGAGCGCGAAACCGTTGGCGCTGCCGATGAGCTGATCGGCTTTTCTTAAGCTGGCGCGCGCATCGCCGGCCAGTCCCCTGGTCTCTGCAATCAGTCCGGGCATGGCATCCAGGCTGGGCTCCAGCTTCTTCGTCACGGTGCTTGCGCGCTGTGTCATTTCCTCCATATTCGCCAGCGTGCGCTTGACTCGACCCTGATTCTCGTCGCCGAGGAGGCGTTTGACCTTTTCTGAAATTTCCGCAACAGAAGTGAACAGGACTTCGCCGTCGTCCATAAGCGAGGGTTTCAAGTGGATCTGCGCAATCGCGCCCGGAGTGCTTTCCATCGGATAGGTGGATTTGCCGTCGTCGCCGAGCAGCACATAGGCGAGGCCGGTTATGCCCTGGTAGCCGAGTTGCGCGTAGGTGCTGCTGGTGATCGGGGTTCCTTCGCGCACGCCGATGCGGATCTGCACGCGGCCTTTCTTACTGACGTCGATGCTGATTTCTTCGACCTTGCCGACATCCACCCCGCGGTAGCGCACCGGCGCCTCGACCTTCAGACCTGTTACCGAGTTCGAGGTGGTCATGACATAGGGAATCAGCTTGAGATCGTCCTTGCTGAACCACAGGGCCACGGCCGCAAGTGCCGCTCCCAGCAACAGCGTGAACAGGCCGGCCGCAAGGGCATGCGCGCGGTTTTCCATGATAATTCCCCTCTAATTCCTGCCGTTTAGTTTAACCGAAGCACCTGCTGCCGACAGCGCGCGCAGGCCGCGTTCGCCGAGAAAGAAATTCAGTATGAACGGATGCTCCACCGCGATCGCCTCCTTCAGCGTTCCATAGACAATAAGCTTCTGCTCGGCCAGCACTGCGATCTTGTCCGACAGCGACACCAGTGTGTCCAGGTCATGCGTCACCATTACGACCGTCAGGTTGAGCGCTTGATGCAGCGACTGAATCAGCTTGACGAAGCTCTCGCTGCGGTCCGGGTCCAGCCCCGCCGTCGGCTCGTCCAGAAACACGAGTTCGGGCTCCAGCACCAGCGCCCGCGCAAGCGCGATGCGCTTGATCATGCCGCCGGAAAGATCGGCCGGCATCTTGGCCGCATGACGGCGCTCGATATCGACCATGTCGAGCTTGAGCATCACCATGTCGTGGACGAAATCCTCGTCGAATGCGTGCAGTTCGCGCAGCGGCAGGGCAATATTGTCAAATACCGACAGCGCGCTGTAGAGCGCGCCTTCCTGGAACAGCACGCCCCAGCGGCGGCGGATTTTCTGTACCAGCTGTGCGCTCGACCCCTGCAACGGAATGCCGAACACCTTTACCGTTCCACGTGTCGGCTGTTCCAGACCGAGTATCTGCCGCATCAGCGTGGTCTTGCCGCTGCCCGAACCGCCAACCAGCGACACTACTTCGCCCGGCATGACCGTGAGATTCAGATCGCGATGCACTATGTGATCGCCAAACTGGGTCCACAGGCCGGCAACTTCGATCACAGGGGTCATGAGAGCGAAATACCGACGTCGGAGAAAATGACCGCGAATACCGCATCGGCAACGATCACCGCGGTAATTGAGGAGACCACGGAGTTGGTGGTGCCTATGCCCAGGCTCTCGGTGTTGGGTTGCACGCGCAGGCCGAAGTGGCAGGCCACCAGCGCGATGAGTGCGCCGAACACGACACCCTTGCCCATTGCCAACCAGATGTTGACTGTGGGCACCGCTGCAGGCAATCCGCTGAAAAAAGAATTGACGCTGATGCCCAGCTGCGTGTTGGCGGCGATCGCGCCGCCGATCAAAGCGATGCCCGAGGTCCACAGGATCAGCAACGGCATGGCGATCGCCAGTGCCACGATTTTGGGCAGGATCAGGCGCACCGTGTGCGGTATGCCCATAACCGACAGTGCGTCCAGTTCCTCGGTGACGCGCATCACGCCGAGTTGCGCCGTGATTGCCGATCCGGAGCGTCCCGCCACCAATACCGCTGCAATTACCGGGCCGAGCTCGCGGATGATGCCCATGCCGAGCAGGTTGATGATGAATATGTTGGCGCCGAACGCTTTCAGCTGCTCGGCCGAAAGATAGGACAGCACCACGCCGATCAGAAAACCCACCAGGGCGGTGATGCCCAGCGCCTGGGTGCCGACGCGGAACACACTGGCGGAGATTTCGCGCCACGGGCCGCGCAGCGGATGGCGCAGAAGGCCGATGGAGTCGATCAGGATCTGTCCGATCAGCTGTGAAACACCCAGCAGATGCTCGGTCGTGAGCATGATCGCCTCGCCCAGCGCGCGTACCGGGCGCAGCGCATCGAACGGTGTAGGAAGCGCGGCAGGCGCGGCGGAATCGAGATGGGAGAAGAACGCCGCGTGCGCTTGCGCCAGAGCGAGTTGGACCGGGCGCCGCTTGCCCCATGCCTGCCAGATCAGCAGCGCGCCGATGTGGTCCAGGCGCTGGATGCGCGACAGGTCCCAGTGCATGCCCGGGTCGGACGCCAACTGCACCAATTGCGATTGCAGCCCTCTCGCGCGCGACTCGAGCGCGCGAATGTCCCAGGCGCCGGTCAATGCCACCGTCTGCGCGCCGTCCGCAGTGCGAGTCTGCCTGACTTCCGGGTCTGAAACGGCTGGCGCGGATACCTGTTGCATGTTGTTGTTTGCGATCGCGGCGCTGGTGTTCGCCGTCCGTCCCTGAGCGAGACAGGCAAGCTACCAGTTTTACCCTGATTTTTCAACGTAAACGCTCGAACAGGCGCGCAATTACCATGGCGGCACGTCATGTAGTACGATGCCGTCTGAACGCAGGTTGAAGCAGGATGCAGCCGGGGAAACCATGCCGGCGCGCGAGACGACAACTTAGACGAGTGACCATGAAGTTTCTGATCGTAGACGACGACCCGATCATTCTGCAGCTGATGCAGGCGGTGCTGGAGGAGGGTGGGCACAGTGTGAAGGCCTACGGCTCCAGCGTGCAGGCGTTGCGGGAAATCCCGGTGGTCCGGCCCGAATGTGTTATCAGCGACGTCATCATGCCGGAAATGGACGGCTTCGAGCTGTGCCGGGAAATCCGCAGCCGGCCGGATCTGGCGGCGATAAAAATCATCATGTGTTCGTCGAAATCCTATGATTTCGACCGCCGCCGCGCAAAAGAGCTCGGCGCCGACGGTTACATCGTCAAGCCGATCCAGCGTGAGACCTTGCCGGGCTTGATTGCCGAAATTCTGTCGGAAAAAGTAACGGTGAGCTATTGGGGCGTGCACGGCACGCTTCCGGTACCGGGACCGGGTACGCTGCGCTACGGCGGCAATACATCCTGCGTCAGCGTGGAGATCAACGGCGAACCGCTGTATGTCTTCGATTGCGGCTCCGGTATCAAGCAGTTGTCCGATCACCTTACCGCGACAAAGGTGCAGAGGCTGTCGGCGCGCGTTTTCATCTCGCATACGCACTGGGATCATATCAACACCGTTCCGTTTTTCGGGCCGCTGTATGTGCGCGGCAACCAGATCGAACTGTTCGGTCCCTATCAGGGCGATCTGACCATAGAGCGTGCGATCGCGGCGCAGATGGAAAGCGTGTATTTTCCGGTGACCATCCGGGAATTCGGGGCGCGGCTCGTATTCCGCGATTTGCGCGAGGAGACGCTGAATTTTGGCAACGTCCGTATCGATACGATCCTGCTCAAGCACCCCGGCTACTGCCTCGGTTACCGGCTCACCTGTCATGGCCGTTCCATCTGCTATATCACCGATAACGAACTCTATCTCGCGGCCGATCCGCGCTACGACCTGGCCTACGTCGAACGGCTGGCGAGCTTCATCAGCGGCGCGGATCTGCTCATTACCGATACCACCTATCGCGACCACGAGTATCCAACCAAGGTGGATTGGGGCCACTCCTGCGTGAGCGAGGTCGCGGACCTGGCGGCGCGCGCCAAGGTCAAGCGGCTGCACCTGTTCCATCACGACCCGGACCAGAGTGACGACGATATCGATCTCAAGCTGAAGGAAACCAGGGAAGCCCTTACGCGCCTGGGCTCCAACGTGGTGTGCGAGGCGCCGAGCGAGCGCTCGAAACTGGTTCTCTAGCGGGCTGAAAGGCAGCATCCTGACCATAGGCCCGGCGAAACAGCCGGCGATTTCGTATAGAATTGCGCCACTCGCCCCGGTAGCTCAGTGGATAGAGCGGCCCCCTCCTAAGGGGCAGGTCGAACGTTCGATTCGTTTTCGGGGCACCAATAAATCGACTGGTTGCGCGGGTGGCGCAACGCGATCCCCCTGTGTATTCAGGCTCGGCAAGTGGCGTACCGGTCGCGCATGGTCGTAGGCCGAACGCCGGCGTGGACGATGGATAATTTCAAATGAGGTTGACCGGAAAATGATTGGAAGCCTGGACCATTTTGTGCTGACCACGCGCGACGCAAAAAAGTGCGTCGATTTTTACACTCGCGTCCTTGGACTGAAAATGGAGACGTTTGGCAATGGACGCACGGCGCTGCGTTTCGGCGACCAGAAGATCAATGTTCACGACGGCAGCACGGTGACCGACAGCTACGCCGCTCATCCGACGCCGGGATCGCTCGACATCTGTTTTCTCGCCGACCGGCCGCTGGATGAAGTCATCGCGCATCTGCGCGCTGCCGGAATTCCGATCGAACTCGGGCCGGTCGCGCGCACTGGCGCGCGTTTTGCGCTGCGTTCGATCTATGTGCGCGATCCCGATCAGAATCTGATCGAGATATCCGAGCCGGCCTGACCGCGGCGCGGCAACGCCCCTTTTGGGTTGACGTGCAGTCGACTAGGACGACAATTTTTCGCAATGGCGGATTTTCCCGAGGTGCTCGATTTCTGGTTCGGCGAGGCTGGTTCGCCCGAACATGGCAAACCGCGCCAGGCGTGGTTCAACAAATCGGACGCATTCGACGACACGATCCGAACGCGCTTTCTCGATCTGCACCTGCGCGCGGCAGACGGCCAGCTGAAGCAGTGGGAGGCGCAACCCCATTCGCTGCTCGCGTTGATTGTGGTGCTAGATCAGTTTCCGCGAAATCTGTTTCGCGGAACCAGCCGGGCGTTTGCGACCGATACCCAGGCGCTGGCGGCGGCACAGCTGGCGCTGGAGCGCGGATTCGACCTTATGCTGTTGCCGGTGCAGTGCTGGTTCGTCTATCTGCCGTTCGAGCATGCCGAAGATCTGGCGCTGCAGCACCGAAGCCTGCAACTGTTCGAATCCTTGCGCAGCGATCCCGACAGCGCCGGTAGCGTCGACTACGCGCGCCGGCATTTCGAGATCATCGCGCGATTTGGTCGCTTTCCCCATCGCAACGCCGTTCTGGGACGGGCCTCGACACTGGAGGAACTCGAGTTCCTGCAGCAGCCCGGTTCTGGCTTTTAGTGGGCTCGGCTATGCACAGTCGTCACGATCAGCTTGCGCCCTCGGACTGGGTGCGCCGCTTTGCGCCACTGATTGCTGCGGGTGGTGAAGTGCTCGATCTCGCCTGCGGCCAGGGGCGGCATGCGCGCTTTCTGGCAGGCCTGGGTTACAGGGTCGAAGCAGCGGACCGCGACAGCTCGGCGCTGGCGGCGGTCGCAGCAGTTGCCGGCGTGGTGACGCGCTGCGTCGACCTGGAGGCGTCGCCGTGGCCCTACGCCGCCGGACGGTTCGATGGCATCGTGGTCACCAATTATCTGTACCGGCCGCTGGCTGATAATCTGATCGAAGCGTTGCGCCCGGGCGGCGTGCTCATTTACGAAACCTTCGCTTTGGGAAACGAATCGCTCGGCCGGCCGTCTAACCCGGAGTTTCTGCTGCGGCCGGGAGAACTGCTGCAGTGGGTGGAGAGCCGCCTGCAGGTGGTCGCTTTTGAGCAGGGCGAGGTGGCGCTGCCCAAGCCGGCAGTGATCCAGCGCATATGCGCGGCAAAGCGGCCGGTCGGGGGCTGCGGGATGGATTTATCTATCCCGACTGCAGGCGTATTACGTTAAAATCATGCAAATTCCTCACGGGACAGCGTTTATGTTGAGCGGAAGCCTGGTTGCCATTGTCACCCCCATGCACCAAGACGGGTCGCTGGACATCGGCAGCTTCAAAAAGCTGATTGACTGGCATATCGCCGAGGGCACGCAGGGCATCGTCGTCGTCGGTACCACCGGCGAATCACCCACGGTCGATTTCGAGGAGCATAAGGAGCTGATTCGGGTGGCAGTCGAGCACGCAGGCCAGCGTGTTGCGATCATCGCGGGTACCGGCGCCAATTCCACGGCCGAGGCGATCGAGTTATCCGAATCGGCTAAACGTTCAGGCGCGCAGTACAGCCTCTCAGTCGTGCCCTACTACAACAAGCCCACGCAGGAAGGTCTGTACCGGCACTTTCGCGCCATCGCCGAAGCGGTGGATCTGCCCTTGATCCTTTATAACGTTCCCGGGCGCACGGTTGCCGATCTGCAAAACGATACGGTATTGCGCCTGGCGCAGGTGCCCAACATCATCGGCATCAAGGACGCCACCGCAAGCATGGAGCGCGGCAGCGACCTGCTGCGGCGCGCGCCTGCCGGATTTACTGTTTACAGCGGCGAGGATTCGACCGGCATGCCGCTGATGCTGATCGGCGGCCACGGTGTAATCTCGGTCACGGCAAACGTCGCGCCGAAACTGATGCGGGAAATGTGCGACGCGGCCCTCGCCGGCGATGGCGCGCGGGCGCGCGCCGTCAACGATCGCCTGCAGGGCCTGCACACAAAATTGTTCGTCGAAGGCAATCCGATTCCGGTTAAATGGGCCCTGGTACAGATGGGGCTGATCGAACCCGGTATCCGCCTGCCGCTGGTGCCGTTGTCGGCGAATTTTTATGAAGTAGTCAGGGAAGCCATGCGCCAGGCCGGCATTCAGGTGACAGGCGGCCCGCGCGCAAAGTAGCCAGCGAAAGGACCCGTTCCTTCGTGCTCCTGCGATTCACGTGCCTGTAAGTGTAAGTAAATGCGGTCAGGTGCAATTATTCGAGGGCAATGCCAGATGAAGCGTTATGCCGTTTTTTTCGTCCCGTTAGCATTGCTGGCCGGCTGCAGCAGCATGCAGGATCTGATGCAGGGTGAAAAAATCCAGTACAAGTCGGAGGCGAAGCAACTGCCGCGCCTGGAAATACCGCCGGACTTGACTTCGCCTTCGCGCGACGACCGCTACGCCGTGCCCGACATCAATCCGCGCGGCACCGCGACGCTTTCCACCTACAACGCCGAGCGCGGCGGCGCGCTGTCAGGGGGCTCGGCGGAGGTGCTGCCCAACGTCGCCAAGGTGCGCATCGAGCGCGCGGGCAGCGAGCGCTGGGTGGTGGTGCCCGAGGCGCCTGAAAAAGTCTGGCCTCTGGTTAAGGAGTTCTGGCAGGGGCTCGGCTTCCTGATAAAGATCGAGCAACCCGAGGTCGGTGTAATGGAAACCGACTGGGCGGAGAACCGGGCCAAGATACCGGCGAGCCCGATCCGCAACCTGCTCGGCAAGGTGATCGACCAGGTATATTCGACGGGAGAGCGCGACAAGTTCCGCACCCGCCTGGAGCGCGGCACCGCGCCCGGTACCACCGAGGTGTATATCAGTCATCGCGGCATGATCGAGGTGTTCGCGTCCAAGGCCGAGGATTCGACCGTATGGCAGCCGCGCCAGCCGGATCCGGAACTGGAAGCGGAATTCCTGCGCCGGTTCATGGTGCGGCTTGGGGTAGAGGACACGCGCGCCAAAGCGGAGTTGTCTGGAGGTGATGCGAAAGTCGAACGCGCCAAGCTGGTGCGCGCCTCCGGCGGCAGCGGCACCCTGGAATTGGCCGACAGCTTCGACCGTGCGTGGCGCCGCGTGGGTCTGGCACTGGATCGTGTCGGATTCACGGTGGAAGATCGCGACCGCTCCAAGGGCTTTTACTTTGTGCGCTATGTCGATCCACAGATCGACGTGAAACGCAGTTCGGATAAAGACAAGGGATTTCTATCCAAACTGGCATTCTGGAAACGCGACGAAAACGCGATCAAGGCGGAACAATATCGCGTGCTGGTCAAGCAGGCCGGCAGCGTGAGCGAGGTGCAGGTGCAGGACAAGAACGGCCAGCAGGACAACAGCGACACCGGCCGGCGCATCCTCTCCCTGCTGCACGAACAACTGAAATAGCGCATGCGCTTTGCGTGCCTTGGAAGCGGCAGCCGGGGCAACGCGCTCATCGTCGAACAAGGCCGCACCCGCGTGATGCTCGACTGCGGCTATCCGACGCGCGAGACCGAACGCCGGCTCGCGCGCCTGGACCTCGAGCCCGCCGATCTCGCCGGCATCGTCATCACCCACGAGCATAGCGATCACGTTGCGGGTGCCGGAAAATTTGCGCGCAAACACGATCTGGCGCTGTGGCTGACCCACGGAACACTGACCGGCTTTCCGGGCGACGTTTCCGGATTGAAACAGATCAACATTATCGACAGCCACACCCCGTTTTCCGTGGATGAACTGCAACTGCTGCCTTTTCCCGTGCCGCATGACGCGCGAGAGCCCGCGCATTTCGTTTTTTCAGACGGTGCGCACCGGCTGGGTGTGCTCACCGACACCGGCAGTTCAACCAGCCATATCGAAGCGATGCTTTCAGGCTGCGATGCGCTGGTGCTCGAATGCAACCACGACCTCGATCTGCTGATGGGCGGGGATTACCCGCAGGCGCTGAAGGCGCGCGTCGCCGGCCGCTATGGCCACCTAGACAACCAAAGCTCGGCCGGACTTCTGGCCGCGCTGGATCGCACCAAGTTGCAGCATCTCATTGCGGCGCACCTGTCGCAGCACAACAATCGGCCGGAACTCGCATGCGCTGCGCTGGCGGAGGTGATGGGCTGCGCGACCGACTGGATCGGCGTGGCCGATCAGGAAGATGGATTCGATTGGCGCGAAATCGTCTGAACTCCGCCGGTGCACCCTCGCGGTCTCGATCCGGCGAGACAGAAAAGCAGAACGCAGAAATAGAAAAGCCGGTCCGAAGACCGGCTTTTTCATCGCCGCAGGAACGGCTTACTTCTTGACCGCTTCCTTGGGCGCGTCCTTTGCAGCTTCGGCAGGTGCCGCGGCAGGCGCAGCAGTCCCTGCCGCAGGCGCGGGTGCAGCAGCGTCCTTCGGTGCTTCGGCGGCGGGTGCAGGCGCGGGCGCGGGTGCGGGTGCAGGCGCTACTACAGGCGCCGGAGGCGGCGGCGGCGGGGCTTCTTTGCCGCAGCCCGCCAGAATCAGCGCGGCGAGTGCAGCGATTGCTACTGAGCGTTTCATGTTTTAGTTTCCTTTGTTGGTAGGTTAATTAACGTTTGGCGCGAGCCCTGCGGCCCGCGTAGCAAACAGGCAATTTTACCGCGTTTCAGACATTCGTTAAAGTCCGCTGGTCGATGCGGAAATGGCAGGGACGGAGCTGTCCCAGATTTCCGAAAAGCGCAGATAGATGCCCTGGCTTTCCTGTTCATCGTTGAGCCTGAGCGTGGCGCGCGGCTGAGCATGCACTGGGCGGCGCACGAAGTGCAGCCTGTCCGCGAGGACGAAACAGTCCTGCGCCCGCGCGGCGTCACCCTGTGTCCGGTGGATGAACATGCGATCGCTGAATTGTCGCAGCAACAGCAGCAGGCGCGGGCAGCGCGTGCGGATATGTTCGATATCGTGCACCGCCAGATACAGCCGGTTGTCGCGGCTGCGCAGCAGAAACACGCGCAGGAGTTCGTGCGTCTGCGGCGAATCGATATCCAGATCGGCGCAATGTGCATCGAAGATACGCAGCTCGCGCCGCGCCAGCCCGGCGACTCGCAGCAGCGCTTCGAGGTACTCCCTGCGCGTGGAAAGCAGCACGCGCTCTGGTTGGGGCGGGTCGATTGCGTCAGTCATGTTGCGTCGGTCGGCGAAACACAAGTCAGTGAATGCGACATTATATCCATGCGTTTTGCGGGAAGTGTGCCGGCGCCTTGATTGGAATGCTTCACGATTCTCCGGGATAGTTTAGAATCGTCCGCAGGACACAAACCAATATGCTGCAAATCGGACAAGCTGCTCCTCTTTTCTCCCTGGCCGACGCCGACATGGAGTCGGTCGGTCTTGCCGCGTTCAAAGGCAAGAAGAACGTCGTGTTGTATTTCTATCCCCGAGACGGTACACCGGGCTGCACGCAGCAGGCGATCGAATTCTCCGATCATGACGAGGAGTTTGCGCGGCATGATTGCGTGATACTGGGCGTTTCGCCCGACGACTGCATATCACATGCCGAATTTCGCGACAAGCACGGCTTGTCGGTGACCCTGCTCGCCGATCCGGAGAAGGAGGTGTGCGAGCGATATGGCGTGCGCGAGGTGAAAGAGTGCGAAGGGGTGAAGAAAATCGGCATTGTCCGCGCAACCTTTGTCATCGACAAGAAAGGCAAACTGCGGCATGCGCTCTACGGCGTCAACCCGCGCGGGCACGCGATGGAGGTGCTGCAGTTGATAAAGGACATCAATCGCGAATGCAAGTCGCAAAAGACACGGTAGTTGCGCTTGCCGTGCAACTGTCCGACGCGCACGGCAACCCGATAGAGCAGTCGGCCGAGGCGGTGCAATACCTGCACGGCGGCTACGACGGCATTTTCCCGTTGGTGGAGGAGGCGCTGCAGGGCCGGGCGCCGGGCGAGCGTGTCGAAGTGCGCCTGGAACCCGATGACGCCTTCGGCGAATACGACGCCGGACTGGTGCGCCTGGTGGCGCGCGGGCAGCTCCCGCCCGAGGTTGAACCCGGCATGCAGCTCGAACTGGAGGACGACGCCGAAGGAGATCTCCTTATCTATACCGTCACTGACATCGCGGACGAACAGGTCGTGCTCGACGGCAATCATCCGCTCGCGGGCATGGCATTGCATTTTGCCTGTTCGGTGGTGTCGGTGCGTGCCGCGACCGCGGATGAGCTCGAGCGCGGCTACGCCGAGGAAGATAGCGCCGGACCGCTGATTACAGTAGTGCAGTAGCCGTTCGCAGGCGCGAACAAGAGGGCGATAGACCGCCCGCCGCCGATAACAAGATGACAGTGGTTAATGTCCAGGGGAGGGCGTATGTCAGGCATGCTCGGCATCATCAGCTACGGGCTGGGAACGGTATTCGGCTTCATCGTCATCGGCGTCCTCGTATTCTGGTTCATCCAGGACGTCACGCAGAAAAAGCACGCAGTCCTGAGAAATTACCCGGTCGTCGGCCGGCTGCGTTATCTTTTCGAAAAACAAGGGGAGTACTTCCGCCAGTATTTTTTCATGAACGATCGCGAGGAGCTGCCGTTCAACCGTTCGGCGCGATCCTGGGTGTATCGCCTGGCCAAAGCCGAGGGCGGCATCATCGGTTTCGGTTCCACCAGCAATACCAGCGAGGCCGGATCCATCCTGTTCGTCAACGCGCCGTTCCCGGTTCTGGATGAGGACCGCCTGCCCACGCCGTCTATCCTGATAGGCGAGGGCTATGCGCGCCAGCCATTCGAGGCGAAATCGATCGTCAACATCAGCGGCATGAGTTTCGGCGCCATTTCGTCGCCCGCGGTGCGCGCGCTGTCGCACGGCGCGGCCCTCGCGGGTTGCTGGCTGGACACGGGCGAAGGCGGACTGAGTCCGTATCATCTCGAGGGCGGTTGCGACATCATCATGCAGATCGGCACTGCCAAGTACGGCATCCGCGACCGGGACGGCAACCTGTCGCCGGAACGGGCGAAGGAGTTGTCGCAGCATGTCAAGGCGTTCGAGATCAAGTTGTCGCAGGGCGCAAAACCGGGCAAGGGCGGCGTGTTGCCCGCCGCCAAGGTTACCGAGGAGATCGCAAATATTCGCGGCATCCCGCCACACCAGGATTCGATCAGCCCCAATCGACACCGCGACATCGCCAACGTAAATGAACTGCTGGACAAGATCGCCTATCTGCGCGATCTCACCGGCAGACCGGTGGGGGTAAAGACTGCGATCGGCGGCTGGCGGTTCATGAATGAATTGTGCGACGCCGTGAACCGCCGCGGCCTGGAGTGCGCGCCGGATTTCCTTGCGGTCGACGGCGGCGAAGGCGGCTCGGGCGCCGCACCGCAGGCATTGATGGACCATATGGCGCTGCCGATCGCCGAGGCGCTGCCGCGCGTGGTGGACGCGTTGATCGAATCCGGATTGCGCCAGCGTATCCGGGTAGTCGCCGCGGGACGGCTGGTCACCTCGGCGCGCGCCGCCTGGGCGCTTTGCGTTGGGGCGGATTTCGTCAACAGCGCGCGCGGATTCATGTTTTCCCTGGGCTGCATCCAGGCGCTCAGATGCCACCAGAACAGCTGTCCGACCGGCGTCACCACCCACGACAAACGATTGCAGCGCGGCCTGGTGGTGGAGGAGAAGCGCCTGCGCGTAGCGCAATACGCCACCGGAATGAATCAGGAGATCGACATGATTGCCCATTCCTGCGGCTGCAGACAGGCGCGCGAACTGACGCGTGAACATGTGCGCATTGTGCAAAGTGCCGGACACAGCGTGGCGCTAAATATCCTTTATCCCTATCCCGATGCGGGATCCAAGCGCAGGGCGGCGTAGCGTTGTATCAATACGAGACCACCGATTGCGTGCGGATGGATTTTCATCCGTACGCAATCGGCGATCCGCGCGGACGGGGCGCCGTCCGCGCAAGCCAGGGCATCACAGCTCGATGTAGCCTCGAACGTCCGCCGAAATTGGCAAGCAACCATTGCGCGCTCCGCGCGCCAACCCTGTTTTTGCTACGGATGAAAAGCGTATCCGTAGCAAAAACAGGGTTATGGATAAAAGCAATGATGGCGGGGCCATTGGGTTCGGCACCCATTTGACCGTTGCTTCAGCCAATTGAGGCATTGAGTAGATGGCGCGCTTCGTCGATTACTTCACCCGCGCTAATTCCGACCGGTCCCTTGCCTGCGCTAACGAGCGTGTCGGCCGCGGCTCCGTGCAGCCAGACCGCGGCCGCGGCGGCCGATGTCACACTCGCGCCCTGTGCCAGCAGCGAAACGATCATGCCGGTAAGCACATCACCCATGCCGGCCGAGGCCATGCCGGAGTTGCCGCTGGTATTGATCAGCCAGGTCCCGTCATCGCAGGCGACGACGCTGCCATTGCCTTTGAGGACGACGCAGGCGTGGTAGCGCTGCGCCAGTTCGAGCGTACCTTTCAAGCGGTCGGCCTGCACTTGCGCAGTGGCGCAGCCAAGCAGGCGCGACGCTTCGGCCGGGTGCGGCGTCAACACGCAGGGTGCGCTGCGTTTTGACAAACGCGCCTGCAGCGTCTTGCTCGCAGCGATCAGATTGAGCGCGTCGGCGTCGAGCACCAGCGGAATATTTGCCTCCAGCACTTCGCGCATCAACTGCTCCGCCGACTTAACCGTGCCCATGCCCGGGCCGACGGCAAACGCCGTGATCGCGCCGGATTCGAGCAGTTCGCGCGGCGTGCGCAGCATCAGTTCGGGCTGCGCATAGTCGACCGTGGGCGGGTGGTCGGTCAAAAGGCCGAGGAACACCTTGCCTGCGCCGAGCTTCAACGCGGCTCGTCCGGCCAGCAGCGCCGCGCCGACCATGCCGTGGGCGCCGCCCAGCACACCCACGCTGCCGGCCTTGCCTTTGTGAAAATTGCGCGGCCGTGGCAGCAGCGCCCGGCGCACGGACTCGGACGAAGTGGTGGCACCGGTGCCCGCGCCCTGCGCGCCGGCGTCCAGTCCGAGATCGGCGACGCGGATTTCGCCGCAGTGATCCGGGCCGTCCAGGGTAAGCAGGCCGGGCTTGAGCGCGATGAAGGTGATCGTGTGCGTGGCGCGCAGGGCCGTGCCCATGACCGCGCCTGTATCGGCGTTGATGCCGCTGGCGATGTCCAGCGCCAGCTTTGGCCCGGGCAGGCGATTGATGTCCGCGATGAGCTCGGCGTAACCGCCTTCCAGTGCGCGCGCGAGGCCAATGCCGAACAGCCCGTCCACCACCAGATCAGGCTGCAACGCGGCCGGCGGCGCGGCATAGCTGTTGCCGCCGCATTCACGCCATCTCTTCAGTGCCGCGAGCGCATCTACGGACAGCTGATGTTCGTCACCGGCGAATACCAGTTCGACGCGATAGAACCAGCCTTTGAGCCGCGTCGCGACCTCGAACGCGTCACCGCCGTTATTGCCCGGTCCGGCCAGTACCAGCACCTTTCTGCCGTATTCGCCGAGCAGTTCGCGCGCGTACTCGGCGGCGGCAAGTCCCGCCAGTTGCATCAATGGCAACGCTCCAGCGCGCGCGCTGGCGCCGCGCTCCAGCGCGCGTATGCCGTCGGTCAGACAAACGGGCTGGCTGCGGTCGGTGCGCATCGGTCGGGGAGTGTCAGCGCACGCCGAGCATGCGCCGCGGCAGATAGGTGACGATTTCGGGAAATATCCAGATGATCGCCACTGCGACCGCAAGCAACAGGAAGAACGGCAGGGCGGCTTTGCCGACGCTGAAGATGTCCTTGCCGGTCAAGCCCTGAAGGACATACAAATTGAAACCGACCGGCGGGGTTATCTGGGCCATTTCCACCACCAGGACGATGAATATGCCGAACCACAGAAGATCGATATGCGCCGCCTCCACCGTGGGCAGGATGACCGCGGCGGTGAGGACCACCATGGATATGCCGTCGAGGAAACAGCCCATGACCATGAACAGCAGCGTCAGCACGGCGATCAGCATGACGGGCGAGAGTTCCTGACTGGTGATCCACTGCGCCATCGCCTTGGGAAGTCCGGTGAATCCCATGGCCGTTGTGAGGAATGCCGCGCCGGTAAGAATGAAAGCGATCATGCACGAGGTGCGCATTGCGCCCATGGCGCTGTTGTAGAACGTGTCCCAGTCGAGCGACCCGGAGGCGGCCGACAGTATGAGCGAGCCCACTACGCCGAGTACCGCCGCCTCGGTCGGGGTGGCGACGCCGGTGTAAATCGAGCCGATCACCGACGCGATCAGCAGCACTGTCGGAATCAGCAGGCGCGAGGCGTATAGCTTTTGCGCGAAACTCATGTGTATGTCCGAGGGCGGCGTCTTGTCCGGGTTGAGTAGCGCCCAAACAACGATATAACCGGAGAAAAGGCATATAAGAAGAATGCCGGGCAGCACGCCTGCGATGAACAGTCGCGCGATGGAAACATCTGCGGCGACGCCGTAGACGATCATGATGATCGAGGGCGGAATCAGCAGGCCGAGCGTGCCGGCGCCGGCGAGTGAGCCGATCACCATCGGTTCGTAGTAGCCGCGCTTGCGCAGCTCCGGCACGGTCATCTTTCCGATGGTGGCGGCGGTCGCGGCCGACGAGCCGGAAATTGCGGCGAAAATGCCGCAGCCGATCACATTGCAGTGCATCAGCCTTCCGGGCAGTGCGGTGAGCCAGGGCGCGAGGCCGCGGAACATGTCTTCGGATATGCGGCTGCGGAAAAGAATCTCGCCCATCCAGATGAATAGCGGCAGCGCGGTCAGCGCCCAGCTCGCACTCGAACCCCACACCGTGGTGGCCATGAGCTTGCCCACTGGGGATGAGGTAAACAGTTCCATTGCGGCCCATCCCATTGCCAGCAGCACGATGGCAATCCACACGCCACCGGAGAGCAGCAGCGCGAGTAGGGCTAGCAGAAACAGTGTGATCCCAAGCGTGCCCATGGCGCTAAATATTCTCCGACAAGGCGAGGCTCTTGTTTTGCTCGGCGATCTGGTAGGACGGTGTGCCGCGCCTGAGCACCAGGATCAGGTCGTCCAGCATGGCGATGGTCATGATCGCGAGCCCCAGTGCCATGCCGCTTTGCGGAATCCACAGCGGCACCGGCACCAAGCCCTGCGACACGTCGTTGATCTGGTAAGAGGTGAGGACCATGTCGGTCGCGTACCAGGCGAAGTAGCCGATCAGAAACGCGCTGGCCGACAGGCACAGAATCTCGAGCACCCGGCGACTGCCTCCGGCAAGCCGGTCGACCAGAATGGACACACGGATGTGCTCGTTGCGCCGGTAGGTATGCGCGAGGCCCAGGAACGACGACGCGGCCATGCAAAATCCGGCGAAGTCATCAAACGAGTAGGCGTCGAAGCCGAGCACCCGGCCGCAGATCTGTGCCAGAGACAAAGCCGCGATCAGGATCAAAAAAACTCCGGCGAGAATGCCGGAGCCGGTGTAGAGCGTGTCGAGAAATTTTCTCATGCGTTCGCGCTGTCGTATCCGAGAGTGTCGCGTTCGAACCGGCCGGTCAGCCTTCCGTGTCCCGGCGCAGATGCGTCGGGTGGGCGTACCACGAATTCTTCGGATCGAGGAATATGCAGGTTGCGGCGCGCGGAGGCGAAGGGTTTCAGCCCTTCGCCGTTTCCGTCCTTACTCAACCCATCCTGCTACAGTTCGTTGAGGATTGCTTGTGCATCAGGCCCGGTCTTTTTCATCCACTCCTGCGCCATGGCTTTGCCGACGGCGTTGAGTTCAGCCGCCAGTTTTGCGCTCGGCTTTTGCACTGTAATTCCGTGCCCCGCCATGGTCTTCTTGTAACCCTCGTTGTTTTCCTCGCTCGCGGCCCAGCCTTGCGCTTCGGCTTTTGCCGCGGTCGACATGACTATTTTTTGCAGCGCCGGATCGAGCTTGGCGAATGCGGCCTTGTTTACCAGCACCATGTTGAACGGGAGAAAGGCCTCGGCATCGGTGTAGAACTTAAGATAATCCCAGGCCTGGGTATCGACGCCGGTGGCGCCGGAGGTGATCATCGCGTCGACCAGACCGGTCAGAAATGCCTGCGGGATTTCCGGCACCTGCACCGTCGTCGGAATGGCGCCGAGCCGCTTGGCGAAATCGGCGGTGACCGGGCTGTAGGTGCGGAACTTCACGCCGTTCAGGTCAGCGGTGGAATTGAACGGTTTCTTGGTGTAGATGCCCTGCGGCGGCCAGGGAACCGCGAACAGTACCTTGATGCCCTGCGCATCGAGGCGCTTTTCGACGTAGGGACGCGCGACGCGCAGCAGCTTCTTTGCCGCAGAGTAATTCGGTGCCAGAAACGGATTGGAGTCGAAGGCAAAAATCGGGTTTTCATTCGCCAATACGGAAATCAGAATCTGGCCGATGTTGACCTGGCCGGTCTGTACCGCGCGCTTGATTTCCGGGGCCTTGATCAGCGACGCATTGCTGTGCACCACGATTTCCAGCTTGCCGCCACTGGCGGCTTTGATGTCGTTGGCGAACTGAACCACGTTCTTGGTGTGGAAGTTGCTATCGGGATAGGGCGTCGGCATGTCCCATTTTGTTTGTGCCTGGACGCTGCCGAACGCGAGACCCGCGACGAGCGCGGCGAACAGTGACAGTTTCAGTTTCATTGTTGCTCTCCTCTGTTGGTGGTGCAATCTTGATTAACCTCAGACCTGGTTACGTTCAGCCCGGCTCGTGTCTAGTTCTCCACCGCGCGCCGCGCCACCAGCGCTGCCAAGGCCAGCGACGCAGTCAGCCCCGGCGATTCGATGCCGAACAGGTTGACCAGGCCAGCAATACCGTGTTCCCGCGGACCCTGGATCAGAAAATCGCCTGCCGGCTGGTCGGGTCCGCCCAGCTTGGGTCTTATACCCGCGTACCCCGGCGCCAATTGCCCATCCCGCAGCCCCGGCCAGTATTCGCGTATCGCCCGGTAAAAACCATCCGCGCGGCGCAAGTCGACATCGTAGTCTATTTCCGCGATCCATTCCACGTCCGGGCCGAAGCGCGCCTGTCCGGCCAGATCCAGCGTCAGGTGCACACCCAGCCCGGCGGCTTCCGGTACCGGATAAATGAGATGGGAGAACGGCGAGCGGCCGCTCAGACCGTAGTAATTGCCTTTGGCGTAATGACAGGGCGGAATCTTGTCGGACGGAAATCCGTGCACGCCGGCGGCGACGCGCTGCGCCATGAGTCCGGCGCTGTTGACCACCGTGCGGGCAACAATGCGCATCGGCTCGGCGCCGCCGACATTGAGCATGACGCCTCCGGACTGTATCGTGCCTCCCGTAACCGGGCTGTGCAGCGCAAGCATGGCACCGCGGCCTTCGGCCTCCCCCAGATACGCGAGCATCAGCCCGTGGCTGTCGATGATGCCGGTGGATGGAGAATGCAGCGCCGCCACGCAGCGCAATTCGGGCTCCATGGCGATCGCCTCGGCGGCGCCGAGCAGGCGCAGGTCGTGCACGCCGTTGGCCGCCGCCTGCGACAGGATCTTTTGCAGCGTCGCAGCCTGCGCCGCGTTAGTGGCCACGATAAGCTTGCCGCAGCGGCGGTGTGCAACGCCGTGCTCTTCGCAATAGCGGTAGAGCAGCGACTTTCCGTTCACGCACAATTCAGCCTTCGCCGAACCAGGCGGATAGTAGATGCCGGCATGAATGACTTCGCTGTTGCGCGAGCTGGTTTCGGTGCCGATCGCGCCGGCGGCTTCGAGCACGACGACTTCGCGACCGGCCAAAGCGAGTTCTCTGGCCACGGCGAGGCCGATGACACCCGCGCCAATGACGATGCAATCCAGCTGTTCTGCCATTATATTGAGCCGATCTTTCGGTCTGCCCGGGAACGGGTAGTGCGCAGGGTCCGGGGTGAACCGGCATGATATGATTTTGCGCATCCTAGCAGAAGCCTTCAGCCGCAGGCAGCGCAGCGAATCCGCGCCGCACGAAAATTCCATGACTCAGAAACTCTGGCAATTCTGGATCGACCGCGGCGGCACGTTCACCGACATCGTCGCGCGCCGCCCCGACGGGGTCATCGCCACGCACAAGCTGCTGTCGGAGAATCCGCAGCAGTACCGCGACGCCGCGCTCGCCGGCATTCGGCATCTGCTCGGCGTCGCCGCCGGTGAACCGATCCCCGGCGACAGGATCGACGCCGTAAAGATGGGCACCACCGTCGCAACCAACGCGCTTCTGGAGAGAAAGGGCGAGCGCACGGTGCTGTTCATTACGCGCGGCTTCGGTGATGCGCTCCGGATCGCCTACCAGAACCGGCCGAAGATTTTTGCCCGCCACATCGTCCTGCCCGAGCTGCTCTACAGCAAGGTTGTCGAAATCGAAGAGCGCGTCGGCGCCCATGGAGAAGTGCTGACCCCATTCGATGTCGAGGGAACGCGGCGCGATCTTCAAGCCGCCTACGCGCAGGGCTATCGCTCGGTGGCGATCGTGTGCATGCACGGCTATCGTTACCAGGAACATGAGCGGCAGGTGGCGGCGATGGCGCGCGCCATCGGTTACGGCCAGGTGTCGGTATCGCACGAAGTGAGCCCGATGATGAAGCTGGTCAGCCGCGGCGACACCACGGTGGTCGATGCCTACCTGTCGCCGATACTGCGGCGCTACGTCTCCCAGGTGGCCGCGGAACTGGAAGGCGTGCGTCTGATGTTCATGCAATCCAACGGCGGCCTGACCGATGCGCGCCGCTTTCAGGGCAAGGACTCCATTCTGTCCGGGCCGGCGGGCGGCATCGTCGGCGCCGTGCGCACGTCGCTCATTGCCGGCTTCGACAAGATCATCGGCTTCGACATGGGTGGGACATCGACCGACGTATCGCATTACGCCGGCGAATTCGAGCGTGCCTTCGAAACCCAGGTCGCGGGTGTGCGCATGCGCGCGCCGATGATGAGCATCCACACGGTGGCCGCGGGCGGCGGCTCGATTCTGCATTTCGACGGCGCGCGCTACCGCGCCGGCCCGGATTCGGCCGGCGCCAATCCCGGTCCCGCGTCGTATCGCAACAACGGGCCGCTGGCGGTCACCGACTGCAACGTCATGCTGGGCAAGATCCAGCCGAAGTTCTTTCCGTCGGTATTCGGGCCGCGCGGCGGCGAGCCGCTCGATGCCGAAGTGGTGCGGCACAAATTCATCGAGCTCGCGCGCGAAATTCGCGAGGCCACGGGCGATACGCGCACGCCGCAACAGGTGGCGGAGGGCTATATCGACATCGCCGTAGGCAACATGGCCAACGCGATCAAGCAGATTTCGGTGCAGCGCGGACACGACGTGACCGAATACACCTTGTGTTGCTTCGGCGGCGCGGCCGGCCAGCATGCCTGCCTGGTGGCCGATGCGCTGGGGATGACGCGGGTGTTCATCCACCCTCTCGCCGGCGTGCTTTCGGCCTACGGCATGGGCCTGGCGGACATTACTGCGATGCGCGAGCAGGCGGTCGAAGTTGCGCTCACGCGGGACAACCTGCCACTGATCGAGGCAGCATTGCAGCAGCTGACCGGTCCGGCGCAGGAGGAGGTGCTGCACCAGGGCGTGCCGCCCGATCGCGTACGCGTAGCGCAGCGGGTACACCTCCGATACGACGGCACCGATTCGGCGCTGATCGTCGCCTTCGGTTCGGTCGCGGACATGGTCGCCCAGTTCGAGCGCGCCTATCGCCAGCGCTATTCCTTCCTCATGCCCGGGCGCGCGTTGCTGGCCGAGGCGGTGTCGGTTGAAGCCATCGGAATGTCCGATGCGCCGACGGAAATCGCGCCTGCGCCGCGCGCGGAGGCGGCAGGAGAGCTGGCGGCTGCCACTGCCCCCCAGGTGGCGGATATGGTTGACATGCACTCTGGCGGCAAGTCCCACCGCACGCCGGTATTCCTGCGCGACGTTCTGCGGCCTGGCGACCAAGTAACGGGTCCTGCAATCATCGCCGAGGCCAACGCGACCACAGTGGTCGAGCCCGGATGGCAGGCCGAAGTGACGCCGCTTGATCACCTGGTACTCAGGCGCATCGAAGCGCGTCCGGCGCGCGTCGCCATCGGCACCACCGTGGATCCGGTAATGCTCGAAGTGTTCAACAACTTGTTCATGTCGATCGCGGAGCAGATGGGCCTGCGCCTGGAAGCCACTGCGTATTCGGTCAATATCAAGGAGCGGCTCGATTTCTCCTGCGCCCTGTTCGACGCCCAGGGCCAGCTCATCGCCAATGCGCCGCACCTGCCGGTGCACCTCGGCTCGATGGGCGAATCGATCAAGACGGTGATGCGCGAGAACGCCGGCCGCATCAAGCCGGGGAACGTCTACATGCTCAACGCGCCCTATAACGGAGGCACCCACCTGCCCGACATCACCGTTATCACGCCGGTATTCGATGAGGCAGGTAAAAACATGTTGTTTTACGTCGGCTCGCGCGGCCACCACGCCGACGTCGGCGGCATCACGCCCGGATCGATGCCGCCTGACAGCAAGGTGGTGGAAGAGGAAGGCGTGCTGATCGACAATTTCCTGCTGGTCGAGGAAGGACGGCTGCGCGAGGACGAGACCGTCGCGCTGCTTGGCTCGGGCGATTATCCGGCGCGTAACATCGAGCAGAATCTAGCCGATCTGCGCGCCATGATCGCCGCCAACGAGAAAGGTGTGCAGGAGCTGCGCCGCATGGTCGAACATTTCGGACTGGACGTGGTGCACGCCTACATGCGGCATGTGCAGGACAATGCAGAGGAGGCGGTGCGGCGTGTCATCGACGTGCTCAAGCCGGGCGGGTTCAGCTACGAAATGGACTCGGGCGCGGTGATACGCGTCAAGATCGGCATCGACAAGGCGGCACGCAGCGCGACGATCGATTTCAGCGGCACATCGGCACAGCTGCCGAACAATTTCAACGCGCCGTCGGCGGTTTGCATGGCGGCGGTGCTGTATGTGTTTCGCACGCTGGTAGATGACGATATCCCGCTCAACGCCGGATGCCTTAAACCGCTGAATGTGATCATCCCGGAGGGCAGCATGCTGCGGCCGCGCTATCCGGCTGCGGTGGTCGCGGGCAATGTCGAAACTTCGCAATGCATCACCGATGCGCTTTACGGTGCGCTCGGCGTGATGGGTGCATCGCAGGGAACGATGAACAATTTCACCTTCGGCAACGCCGAACACCAGTATTACGAGACCATATGCGGCGGCTCCGGCGCAGGCGGGGCGGATGCCGGTGCGACAGGCGCGCAAGGCGGCTTCGACGGTACCGATGCCGTGCACACGCACATGACCAATACCCGGCTTACCGACCCCGAGGTGCTCGAATGGCGTTTTCCGGTGAAGCTTGAAAGCTTCGCCATCCGCCGCGATTCGGGCGGCAGGGGCAGGTGGCGCGGCGGCGACGGCATCGTACGCCGGGTGCGCTTTCTCGAGGCCATGACGGCCGCCATCCTTTCGGGGCACCGTCGCATCCCACCCTATGGCATGGCCGGCGGCGAACCGGGCAAGGTGGGACGCAACTGGGTCGAGCGCGCCGACGGCAGCAAGCTTGACCTGGGCGGAGCGGACAAGGCGGAACTGGTCCCCGGGGACGTGTTCGTCATCGAAACGCCGGGCGGCGGCGGCTACGGACGGCCCGGGAGCTGAGCGCCGGCACGGCGGCCGCGAGGCAATTTACGCCTATCGGCATGGCGGTGGATTCCCTATAATCGGTTGCCTGGAATAACAGGTTTCAGCCACTGAGCCAGCATGGATCGCCAAACCGTCTATACCAAGACTGCCAAAGGCCTGATGGAGGCGACTGGGAAAACCAGCGCCTTGTCGCGCGACATGCGCACGCTGCTGCAGGAGATCGACGGCAAACTTGCGGTAGGTGCGGTGCATGCAAAATTGTCCAAGGTGCCGGAGGACAAGCTGCTGGCTGCGCTGCAGGTGCTGGCCAAGAACGGCTTCATCCAGGAATTCAAACCGACGGCGCCTGCCGCGCCGGCGCAGAAAGTCACCGAGGTCGATATCGACCTCGATCTCGATTTCACCATGGCGATCCCGACGCTATCGGAGTTAAACAAGAAGGCGGAAGAAGCGGCGAAACAGAAAGCGCAGGCCGAGGCCGAGGCGGTGGCGCGGGCGAAGGCAGAGACGGACGCGCGCGCGAAAGCCGAGGCGCAGGCCAAGGCCAAGGCCGCCGCGGAAGCGGCTGCGGCACGGGCTCGGGCCGAGACTGAAACCAAGTCCAAGGCAGAGGCGCTGGAGAAGGCAAAACGGGAGGCCGAAGCGAAGCGCAAGGCGCAGGAAGAAGCAGAGCGCAAGGCGAAGGAAGAGGCGGAACGTAAAGAGAAGGACGAGGCGGAACGCAGGGCGCAGGAAGAAGCAGAGCGCAAGGCGAAGGAAGAGGCGGAACGTAAAGAGAAGGATGAGGCGGAACGCAGGGCGCAGGAAGAAGCACAGCGCAAGGCGAAGGAAGAGGCGGAACGCGAGGCGAAGGAAGAAACGGATCGCAAGGCGCGTGAAGAGTCGGAGCGCGAGCGCAGGGAAGCCGAAGAAAGAACGCGCCGCGAGGCGGAAGCGTTGCGCGCCAAGCTGGACGAAGAGCGCAAGGAACGAGAACAAGCCGAACGCAGCGCGAAAGAACTGGCGGAGCGCGAGCGCAAGGAGTTCGAAGAGAAGGCACGCCGCGAGGCCGACGAATTGCGCGCCAAGTTGGACGAAGAGCGCAAAGCACGCGAGGAAGCGGAGCGCAGCGCGAAGGAACAGGCTGCGCGCGAGCGCAAAGAGGCCGAGGACAAAGCGCGCCGCGAGGCGGACGATCTGCGCGCCAAGCTGGACGAAGAGCGCAAGGCACGCGAAGAAGCGGAACGCACGGCGAAGATGCAAGCGGAGCGCGAGCGCAAAGAGGCCGAGGACCGAGCGCGACAGGAGGCGGACGAACTGCGCGCCAAACTGGACGAAGAACGCAAGGCGCGCGAGGAGGCTGAGCGCAAGGCAAAGGAACAGGCGGAGAAAAGAGCCAGGGAGGACGCGGAACGCCAGGCGAAGGAAAACGCGGAGCGCGAACGCAGGGAAGCCGAGGAAAAGGCCCGGCGCGAAGCCGAAGAGCAGGCGCGCCGGGAAGAAGCCGAGCGCGTAAGGGCGCGGGAACTGCAGCGGATCGAGGCTGAAGCGCGCGCGCGCAAAGACGCCGAGGATGCCGAAGAGGCCAGGCGCAAGGCGCGTGAGGATTCCGAACGCCGGGCGAAGGAGGACGCCGAGCGCCAGCGTATCGACGCCGAGGAGAAAGCGAGACGCGAAGCCGAGGAGCGGGCGCGTGTCGAAGCGGAAGAGCGCGCGCGCAGGGAATCCGAGGAAGCGGAGCGCAGTGCACGCGAGGAAGCCGCGCGCCAGGAGAAGGAAAAGTCAGAACGGGAACAGGCCGAGCGCGAGCGCCAGGAGACCGAGGAAAGCGCCAGACGCGAGATCGAGGAGGAGGCGCGTAAGCAAGAGGCAGAACGCGTCAACATTCAACAACAGGAGCGCGCCGAAGCCGAAGCGCAAGCCAGGCGCGAAGCCGAGTCGCGGGAAGTACACCAAGCTGAGGAACTTCATCGGAAGGACGAGGAAGACAAAGCCGGCGCGGCCGCTGAGAAACAATCGCAGCACGAAGCCGCCGCGCAGGATCGAGCGCCAGCGGCGTCCAAGCCCGGCCGTTCGCTGGACGATCTGGTCAGGATCGAGGTTGACTTCGATGCACTCTCGGCCGCAGCACCGGCGGTGAAACCAAAGGATGCGACGCCCTCGGCCAGTGCCGATGACAAAATGCTCATGGAGGTTGAGGAAAAAGCGCGCGCGGAAGCCGAGGAGAAGGCGAGAAACGAAGCGGAGCAACAGGCGCGCAAACAGGCCGAGGACGAAGCAAAGCGGAAACAGGAGGAGGCCGCGCCCGAGCAGGAACAGGAGCGAGCGCCGGGCAGACCGAGTACTTTGGGGGTGCCGCATCCGCGCGACTTCGCCGACGCCGAAGCGGTGATGCGGGCGCAGAATGCGGAGACCGAGCGCCACTTCGCCGAGATGGAAAAAGAGCTGGACGCAGAGCAGGCGACTGCAGCGGGCCATGAACCGGCACCAGAGTCGCAGCGGGATGCCCGCCGGCGCGAAAGCGATGAGGCAAAGGAGCGTGATCGTGCCGCAGCATCAGTGCTCTCTACCGAGACCGATAGCGACGCAGAAGCGCCGTCGAAGACGTATCGAACGCCGGTCAACTGGGGCAGGCCGGCGGCGCTGGGGCTGTTCCTGCTGCTGGTCCTCGGACTGGTGTCCATCCATTTTGTCCCGTTCGACGGCTATATCCCGCAGTTCGAAAAAATCGTCGGCGCACATTTGCAGCAGCCGGTAAAAATCAAGGCGTTGCACCTGTCACTGGTGCCGCAGCCGCATTGGCGCCTGGATGGTGTTGCCATCGGCAGCGAAGGACAGTTGTCGGTGGAGAAGGTCAAAGCGATCGCGGAACTGGGCAGCATGTTCGGCGACAAGAAGGTGTTCAAGTCGATCGAGCTCGAATCGCCGGTGCTGGGCGAAGACGGATTGCTGGGCCTGCTGTTCGGCAAGCCCTCGGGGCAGGATTTCAAAGTCGCGAGCGTCATCGTAAAGAACGGGAAACTCATTTCCAAGAGCATCATCCTGCCGGCTCTGGACGCGAGGATTTCCATGGACGACAACGGCCTGTGGACGCAAATCGCGCTCGATACGCCGGACCGCAAAACCAGCCTGCTGCTCAAGCCCGATGCTGAAGGCGCTTCGATCGAAATCGAGACCAACGTGTTCAGCCTGCCAATCGATCCGTCGTTCCTGCTGGAGAACTTCAGTGCCAGGGGCGTGATCCGCCGCGGCGAGCTTCGGTTCACCGAACTCAAGGGCGCAATCTACGGCGGCTTTCTGTCGGGCACGGCCAGCCTCAAGTGGGGTGCGGACTGGAGCCTGGGCGGAACCATCGATGTGCGGTCGATGGAGCCTGGAAGATTCGCGCCGGCGCTGCTCGAGGAGGGCAAGCTCGAAGGCAAAGGGGTGTATGCAATGCGTGCAAAATCCTACGATGAGCTTTTTTCGGCACCGCGGCTGGAGGGCAGTTTCACCATCCAGAAGGGCGCGATTGTCGGTGTCGACCTGGGAAGGTTGTTGCAGGGCGGTGGGGTCGGCGGCAAGACCGCGTTCGGTGAACTTACCGGTAGTTTTCTGCGCGATGCAGGAAAGACCCAGTTTCGGCAGATTCGCCTGAACGCGGGTCCGGTGTCGGCTGGCGGCAGCGCCGACATCGACGCCGCCAAGCGGCTCAGCGGCCGCTTCGCCGTCGAGATCAAATCTCCGGTAGCGCAGGCGCGCGTCAATCTCGCCGTTTCGGGCACGACCAGAGAGCCGCGATTCAGCCGTTGATTTATTCCGCTGTTTGTAGTCTCAGTCGGAAAATCAATGCACTCACCGGCAGCTCTACTCCTTAGCCTTCAGTCGCGCCTTTAGATCTGCGAACGCCCTGTATGTGGACGGCTTCTCCGGCTCGCCGCTGCGTTCCCCAGCGTCTTGCCCCGCTGCGTCCAGCTGGCGCGCGTGCTCGTTTTCGTGACAGTAAATGCACAGCAGTTCCCAGTTGCTGCCATCGGCCGGATTGTTGTCGTGATTGTGGTCCTTGTGATGCACCGTCAGCTGCAGCACATTGGCGCGGGTAAATTCTCGCGCGCAGCGACCGCAGACCCAGGGGTAGATATTCAGCGCCTGTTCGCGATAGCCTTTCTCCCGCTGGTCGCGATTGCGCCGGGCTTCGGCAACGATACGATCGAGTTTGCTGTTGTCCGGCATGTACTACCCTTCCTACGCTTGCCTTGTCATTCCGAGGCCGTAGGCCGAGGAATCCGCTTTTCTTGTGATTGCAAGAAGCAGATTCCTCACTGCGTTCGGAATGACTAACATGGGAGCCCTCACTGGAATCATTCTGCGCCGGCTTGGTGCGATCTTCAACCGGCGCTTGCTTCCGCTATAATTACGCTTTAACGGCGCAAGCTTTCATGCCTGAAATCCTCAAGCTGCGCGGCAGCCCGGCGCTGTCCGCGTTCCGTCTGGAAAAACTGCAGGCTCGACTTGCCGAAATCGCGCCGGGTGCGCGCATCGCCGGCGCCGAATTCTGGCATTTCGTCGAGACCGCGCGCGCCCTGACCGCGATGGAGCGCGCGGCGCTGGATCAGTTGCTCGTCTACGGCGAGCCGTTGCGGCCGGCGCCGTCTCAAGGTGAATTGATACTGGTGGTGCCGCGCATCGGCACCATCTCCCCCTGGTCGTCCAAGGCCACCGATATTGCGCGCCAGTGCGGGTTGCCGGAGGTGCAGCGCATCGAGCGCGGGGTCGCTTACTTCACCGAGGGTGCGAACGGACGCAGGCCGGAGATCGCGGCGCTGCTGCACGATCGCATGACCGAGACCGTGCTAGATCACCTGGATCAGGCGCAGCGGCTGTTCCGCCATGTCGAGCCGCGGCCGCTGGCCGCGGTAGACATGCTCGCGCGCGGGAGTGCAGCGTTGGAGGAAGCCAATGGCGCCATGGGCCTGGCGTTGTCCGCCGACGAAATCGACTACCTGCTGCAACATTTTCGAGCCATCGGCCGCGATCCCACCGACGCCGAACTCACCATGTTCGCGCAGGCAAATTCCGAGCACTGCCGCCACAAGATTTTCAACGCGTCCTGGGTGATCGACGGCGTGGCCGAGCCACACACTTTGTTCGGCATGATCCGCGAGACGGAGCGGGCCAATCCGAAGGGCACGGTGCTCGCGTATTCGGACAACTCCGCCATCATGGAAGGACGCGAGATAGAGCGCTTCTACCCGGATGCGGCGAGGCGCTACGCCTACCACCGCGAGGCGACGCACACGCTGATGAAGGTGGAGACGCACAATCATCCGACCGCGATTTCGCCGTTTCCGGGTGCTGCCACGGGCTCGGGCGGCGAGATCCGTGACGAGGGGGCAACCGGCCGCGGAGCCAAGCCCAAAGCGGGTCTTGCGGGTTTTTCCGTGTCGAATTTGCGTATTCCGGGGGCGGTGCAGCCGTGGGAGGATTATTTGAGGCGACCCCCAGCCCCTCTCCCCGGGGGAGAGGGGAGCGTCGAGCGCTGCGCGCAAACTTGGATTGGAAAACCCAATCGAATCGCATCTGCGTTAAACATCATGCTCGAAGGGCCGATCGGCGCGGCGGCGTTCAACAACGAGTTCGGCCGTCCCAATCTCGCCGGTTACTTTCGCTGCTTCGAAATGGAAGTGAACGGCGAGCTGCGCGGCTATCACAAGCCGATCATGATCGCCGGCGGCGTGGGCAACATCGCCGCGCGCGACGCGTTCAAGCTGGGACTGCCCGACGGGTCGCTGCTGATCCAGCTCGGCGGCCCGGGCATGCTGATCGGCATGGGCGGCGGCGCAGCATCGAGCATGGCCACCGGGACCAACACCGAAGGCCTGGATTTCGATTCGGTACAGCGCGGCAACGCCGAAATCCAGCGCCGTGCGCAGGAAGTCATCGACCGCTGCTGGCAGCTGGGCGAAGCCAATCCGATTCTGTCGATACACGACGTTGGTGCCGGAGGGCTGTCCAACGCGCTGCCCGAACTGGCGCATGGCGCCGGCCGCGGCGCGAGCCTGAATCTGCGTGCGGTGCCGAGCGAAGAGCCGGGCATGTCGCCGCGCGAAATCTGGTGCAACGAAGCACAGGAGCGCTATGTGCTCGCCATCGAACCGGCCGAGCTCGAACAATTCCGCGCCATCTGCGCGCGCGAGCGCTGCCCGTTCGCGGTGGTCGGTGTGGCGACGCTGGCGCAGCAACTCACGCTCGCCGACGAACGCTACGCCAACAAGCCTGTGGATATGGACCTGGGCGTGCTTCTCGGCAAACCGCCGCGCATGCTGCGTGAAGTTTCGCGTCGCGTGCACGCGCTGACGCCGCTCTCCGTCGACGGCATTGCGCTCGAAGAAGCCTGCTATCGCGTACTGCGCCATCCGACGGTGGCCGACAAGACGTTTCTGATCAGTATCGGCGATCGCACCGTGGGCGGCCTGTGTTCGCGCGATTCCTTCGTCGGTCCGTGGCAGACGCCGGTGGCGGATTGTGCGGTGACGCTGTTCGGATTCGATACGTACGCGGGCGAAGCCTATTGCATCGGCGAACGCGCGCCGCTTGCGCTCATCGACGCACCTGCCTCGGGACGCATGGCGGTGGGCGAGGCGCTCACCAATCTGGCGGCGGCGCCGGTGGAACTGGCGCGGGTCAAGCTTTCGGCCAACTGGATGGCGGCGGCCGGGCATGCAGGCGAGGATGCGGCGCTCTACGACACGGTGCGCGCGGTGGCGCTCGAACTGTGTCCGGCGCTGGGCATCGGCATACCGGTGGGGAAAGATTCGCTGTCGATGAAAACCACGTGGGACGATGCCGGCGGAAGGAAGGAAGTCATCGCGCCGCTGTCGCTCATCGTGTCGGCATTCGCGCCCTGCGCCGATGTTCGCCGCGTGCTCACACCGCAATTGCGCCTGGACGCGGGTGCGAGCGCGTTGATCCTGGTCGATCTCGGATGCGGCAGGAACCGGCTCGGCGGCTCGATATTGGCGCAGGTGTACGCTCAGATGGGTAACGCCGCGCCCGATGTCGACGACGCCCAGGCGCTGAAGCGCTTCTTCAGTGCGGTGCAGGCGCTCAATCGCGACGGCCTTCTGCTCGCCTATCACGACCGCTCCGATGGCGGCTTGTTCACTACGCTATGCGAAATGGCGTTCGCCGCACATTGCGGCGTGACCCTGGATCTCGATGCGATCTGCGTCGGCGGCAAGATGGAGCGCGTGCTTGCCGCGCTGTTTGCGGAAGAACTGGGCGTGGTGCTGCAGGTGCGCCTGCAGGATCGCGACGCGGTGCTGGCGCGACTGCACGCCGAGAAATTGCAGGCACAGGCCATCGGCGCTCCGAACCAGAGCGACGAAATCCGCATGATGCGGGGCGCGAAACCGGTGTTCGCGCAAACGCGCATCGATCTGCAGCGCGCCTGGTCCGAGACCACCTGGTGCATGCAGACGCTGCGCGACCATCCCGAATGCGCGCGCGAAGAGTACGAGCGCATCCTCGACGCAGGCGATCCCGGGCTGCACGCCGAACTCCGCTTTGATCTCAAAGACGACACCGCCGCGCCCTACATCGGTACTGGCGCCAGACCAAAGATCGCCATCCTGCGCGAGCAGGGCGTGAACGGACACGTGGAAATGGCTGCGGCATTCGACCGTGCCGGCTTCGACGCGACCGATGTGCACATGAGCGACATCATTTCCGGACGCGTCTCGCTGGCGGGCTACAAGGGTTTCGCCGCCTGCGGCGGATTCTCCTACGGCGATGTGCTCGGCGGCGGCGAGGGCTGGGCCAAGTCGATCCTGCTCAATGCGCGCGCACGCGACGAATTCCAGGCATTTTTCAGCCGCGGCGACGTGTTTGCCTTGGGCGTATGCAACGGCTGCCAGATGATGAGCAATCTGCGCGAGATCATTCCGGGCGCTGCGCACTGGCCGAAGTTTCTCAAGAACAGGTCGGATCAGTTCGAGGCGCGTTTCGTCATGCTCGAGGTGACGCAAAGTCCTTCGCTGTTCTTTGCCGGCATGGCTGGGAGCCGCATGGCGGTGGCCACCGCGCATGGCGAGGGCAGGGCGGTGTTCGACGATGCGGCGGCGCAGGCGCGGGCGCTCGTGGCACTCAGGTTCGTCGACAACCGCGGCGCGGTGACCGAGACCTATCCGGCGAATCCGAACGGCTCCCCCCTCGGTATCACCGGGCTCACCACTGCCGATGGCCGCTACACCATACTCATGCCGCATCCGGAGCGCGTATTCCGCAGCGTGCAGCAATCGTGGCACCCGCGGGAATGGACAGAGGACAGTCCGTGGATGCGCATGTTCCGCAACGCGCGCGTTTGGGTGGGCTAGAAGGTTCCCTCGCCCCGCGTGCGGGGAGAGGGCCAGGGTGAGGGGCGATGTGCGGCGAGCCCTGGCGTATCAGCGCAGCGCGTGATTCACCATCAGCGCCGCGCTGAGCAGCAGCACGGCGCCGCCCTGATGCGCGGCGGCAAGTGGAATCGGCATCACCAGTAACAAGGTGGCGATTCCCAGCGTGATCTGCAGCGCGAGCAAGCCGAGCAGCAGCGTGGTGGCGGCGCGCGCTTGCGCGGTGAGCGTTTCGCGCCGCGCCTGAATCCAGAACCAGGGCACGAGGAAGGCCAGCAGCCACGCTCCCAGCCGGTGGTCGAACTGCACCGTCGCCATATTGTTGAAGAAGTTGAGGTACCACGGATCGATCATGAAGATTTCCGGCGGTATCACGTGGCCGTTCATCAGCGGAAATGTATTGTAGGCAAATCCGGCGCGGATGCCGGCGACGAAGCCGCCGGTGATCACCATATAGGCGAGCGTCGCGGTAATCACCCAGGAAAATCGGCGCAATTGTTTCTGCTTCGAGCTCGCCGCTTCCGCTCCCGCGTAAAGCAGTCCCAGCGCCGTCCACAGCATGGCGGCGTAAATTGCCAAGGCGATGGCGAGATGCGCGGTCAGCCGGTATTGCGATACGCGCGGGTCGTCCACCAGACCGGATTTGACCATGTACCAGCCCATTGCGCCCTGCAGTCCGCCGAGCACGAAAACGCCTGCGAGCTTCAGCGCCAGCGGCCGGTCGATGCGGCCGCGCCACCAGAACCACAGCAGCGGCAGCAGAAACACGATGCCGATCATGCGGCCGAGCAGGCGATGAAAGAATTCCCACCAGAATATTCCCTTGAACTCATCCAGGGTCATTGCGTGGTTGACCTTACGGTACTCCGGGGTGAGTTGGTATTTGCTGAAAGTCTCCTGCCACTGCGCCGCGTTCATCGGCGGCAGCGCCCCGGCGATGGGTTGCCATTCGACGATCGACAGTCCGGAACGGGTAAGCCGGGTTACGCCGCCGACCACCACCATGGCGAATACCAGCGCACAGCAGAGCAGCAGCCAGGCCGCGACATGGGGACGTGCACTGGCACTGGATCGGTTACCGGCTTCGGCAGGCGTCGGGTTTGCGGTCAGCGTATTCATAGGCTCGGTTCAGCTTCGATCTGGTGCAGGAGAGCAACGGCGTAAGGGTAATCGAAACCGGCGCGCGCATCCAGCGACTTGGGGCGCAGGATGCATTGCATCGGCGCTTGGGCAGCAGTAGCGGGGCGGCGCGGGCTTCTGTTATAATTCGCGCCTCGCGCCTGTAGCTCAGTTGGATAGAGTACTTGGCTACGAACCAAGGGGTCGTGGGTTCGAATCCTGCCAGGCGCGCCAATAAATAGCGGTAAATTAAGCGGTTAGGTCAACTCGGCCTAGCCGCTTTTTTCTTGGTTGTACTATTCATCCAGCTTTGTACTATTCAACCAACGCCACCAAGCGGTTTGACGACCTCTGGCTTGCGTCGGTAGATCGCGTCGGTAGTCCTAGCATCGGCATGTGATAGTAGTGCTCTGGCATGTTCCAGAGAAGTTGCATCGCTCGCGCACTTGGCACGCAGGTCGTGTTCGGTGAAGCGGTTCTCGACCTTTGTCTCCTCAATCACGCGGTCCATGAACCTTTGCCACATACTGTCCCATCCGTGAGACTCGCCCGTAGCCTCATCAATGTAACCTTGGCCGTTGCGCTTGCAGAAGAGAAACGGGGAGATAACCGGACGCATTGCCTTGACTAACTCAACTGTGGCACGCAACTCAGGTGTCCATGAGTAGACAGTACGTTTGCCGGTGCTTGCCGCGGTCTTGTGCCGCTGGATGTGCAGCCCATCGTCTTTGATGTTCGAGACCGTCAGACGTAACATGTCTGAGCGAGCCATACCGGTCATTAATTTTAGACGGATGTATGCCTGGATTGCCGGGACGCTACCTTTCTTGCGTGGTGATTTGAGTGCCAGAATTTCGATGACTTCCCAGTCCTCGACGTAACGGTCGCGTGGTTTCTCACCCTTGAGGCGGACTTCGCCCTTGAACGGGTGCCGTTCGATGTAGCCCCACTCGACAGCTTTGGTGAATGCGTGACTCAATACCTCAATCTCACGATGCGCTGCAGTCGGTCCCCCTGTTACTCGCCCTGTGTCGTTGGTCTTCTTCTGGCTGCGTTTGTCGACGTAAAGATAGACAAATTGCGGTTTGATGGCATCTAGCGGCATCGCGCCGAATACTGATCGTAATTGCTTAATCCAAATTGCATTTAGTGTCTGGTTCTTCGGTGCCTTGGTTGGCACTACTTCCAATAGATAACGGTCGAGGAGCGCGCCGATGTCCCCAACCTTATCCAGTGCGCCTAATCGGGCAGACCAAGCGCGATACGATTCCGGCAATGTTTTGCCCAAGCGAAACAGTTTCTTGCCTTCCCATAGGTGTTCGAGGCCGGGAGGCACTTGGAAGTAGTAAGCTCCATGCGCCAGTCTCCAGCGCGATGGAAGTCCTTTGTTCTCTACGCTACGCTTGCGTGGCACTAGATTGCGCTCCAGTTGGGTTCATGTTCTTTATTGCTGATTTTGGCATACAGCTCCCCGGAAAGGACTCGTTCCGCGTGGGCGCGCAATACGGCGACGCTGCCATCGGGCCGGACACGGTGCTCGATTCCCATGGAACGCAGTGCGCGGATTTGCGTTGACCTTCGTATGCCTCCGGTCAGCTCGCGAACTTCGGCGGGAGTCAGGAGGAAGCCTGGCACTTCATCCTCGAGTCGATACGGGTAGGTTGGCCGCGACTACCTTCAATCCAGTTATTCAATCCCACCAAGCAACTTACGATACCCCTTTTCGCGACAGATCTGGGCGCGTTGTAGCCAACGCGGTGAAAAATATGTCCGGGGACGCGTCGAGCCATGGTTGCATTTCCGAATACCCCATCGCCGCGCGGCAATTTGGCGGCCAGTGCAAGGCCGTTTAGCACCCCGAACCCTTCGGCTACCAAACTGCCCATACGTGCAAGTCGTTCAACGACACGTAATTTTCGTTGCGCCGGCATTCTGGTCCCCCTTTCGCGTTTGTGTGGGGATGCCCGGGTGCAAACCTGCACGAAGTGGAACGAGCCCACTTCTAGTGAAGGAACTGTTTTTATACGTTTGTCAATGCAACCAATTAGGAGCGATCCGGCACCTGGCCGGTCGATGCAATCCAGAGGAAAACTGACCAACTTTGGCAGTGAAAAGGCCTACCGTTCTCAGCGTGGAACTACCCAGAGGAGCCGATGTACTGGCAACGGCACAGGGGCATCGCAGGTGCCGGCAAGCAACAGTCCATATCCGGCGCGCAACCGGTGCCAGATTTCGTATGATTGTCACCATACGTTTGGAATGCGTGTGTACGCGTAGGCGCGTACCGTAAGTTCGAAACCCTCAAGCTCCGCCAGACCGCGTAGCAAACTGGTCTCTGACCAGTAAGACAAACCCTGCAAAGCGCCAATGTTTGCAGGGTTTTTCTTTGGAACCTGTTGACCTCGCTTTTTCCAAAAACACCTATTCTGGCGTCTTAAGGGCCGTTTCTCTCAGAACCTGTTGACTACGGGTTTTTAGTACGCATTTTGAAATCGCCTTTGATTTATAGCGATTTTTAGAAACGCCGAATGAGTTTGTGATGGGGTAATTCTGGGTACCAGAAGCTACGCCAATGCGAACTTTCGGGATGATCAAAGGCGCCAGCGAGAGCAGACCGACGGGGTTATTTCGCGTCCCGGGAGCCGCCGCTGGTCAGTCGGTGCAATCGGCCTAGGCCGTGTAAGAACGCAAAAGCAACACGCAAGCGGCAGCGCATCGTTGAGCGGCAGAGGCGCGTGTTACAAAGGTTGTTTGGCAATATTGACAGATGGAAAGCGAAACAGGCCCTCTTAGGCCCGCATTGCCTCCATCAGCGCCCCGGTTCCGAGAATCTTGATCACTCGCTTGAGGTTATAGGCAAGCACGTGGAGGCTCATCTCCGTGCTGACCTTTTTCAAAGTCCTCGTAAGGAAATGCGCGCTGCCCATCCATAGTTTGATCGTCCCAAAGGGATGCTCTACGGTCTGGCGTCGGATGCGCATGCTGTCAGGCGCGAGGTCCAGGCGCGTTTGCATGGATTCGAGAACATCCTCGCGCCCCCAACGCGTCACTCGGCGTTGCTTGCTGGGAGTGCATTTCTCCTTGATGGCGCACCGCTGGCAGTTCGAACTCCAATAGCGATGCACCTCCAAGCCTTCCTCGATGGTTGCATAGCGCCAGATCAGGTGATCTCCGGCCGGGCAACGGTATTCATTCTTCTGCGCATCGTAAATGAAGTCTGCACGGTCGAATCGACCATTGAACTTGGCACCAGAGGTATGCGATGCGTATCCCGCGTATCCCGCGTGTCCAATCAGTAGCCACCGGCTTACAGCTTAAATGCACGGAATCAATTCCATCAGGCTTCATT